>ERZ1026772.25-NODE-25-length-111405-cov-6.594612_pt1 | contig 111405 bp, 117 predicted proteins | sample MGYA00380124_ERZ1026772 | MGnify/ENA primary metagenome ERZ1026772 (study PRJEB33269, sample SAMEA4719760) | human gut metagenome | biome: human-associated habitat; feature: organic feature; material: feces | place: Cameroon | collected 2013-10 ...
GAGACAGGAATAATAATCTTTATCGTCTCTTAAAATCTTCCCTAAATTTTCAATAATAAAAGTTGATGCTTTTTGCAACTTGTTCTTTTCCATGTTTGAAAATGTTTTTAATAATGAATAATCTACATCTTTAAATCTATTTCCAAATACAATGCTTCCCTCAAAAAAACCAGTAATATTTAAATTACCTTCTGGTTCCATCCATTCTCCGTTTTCTGACTTTATAGTTCTGTGACAAGTTCTATACTTAAATTCGATTTCAGAATTCTCGCGAGGTTTTCCAAAATAGTCTTCTAAAGTAACATTAAAAAATGAACAAGCTGCACATGATATTATTGTACTTTTTCCTGTTCCGTTTTCACCTGTTAATGCATACAATCCTTTTTCTGATGGAATTTGGAAAGCGAAATCATCTATTCCTTTGATATTATGACTTTTTAATTCCAAGAACAATTTATTGAAATAATTGTTGCAGGCATTCCGATAATTTGAACATCAAATTTCAAACTTGTTTCAACTTTTGTTGAAGCATTATGTATTCGGAAACTAAATTGCCAACCGTTGTCCATGTACAGTTCGACTGTGTTTTTGCTATTTAGTTTAAAATCAAGACTGACAATTCTTGTAGGCAATGTTGAAATTGGAACTTTTATTTTTGCTTCTTTTGTTCTGCTTGGCTTGTTTAAAGTGCCTCTCAAATTGTAGGTCTGTATTTGTGTTAGTCTTTTATTATCAATGCTTATAACTTTATAAAAATCAAATTCACCAAGCAAATATTCAACCATTTTTCTTGGAAGGTCAGGATGTTGTGAATTACTGAGTTTTATTTCATCAACAAAAGCACTTAAAATTGGAACATAAACATCATTTTCTTTATCATCTAACTCGCTCCATTTTAAGTCCTTATTTTTACATTCTTTTAGATAATCAAAAACAACATTAACGCTATTCCAATATTGGTTAGAACATTCTACGCCAAACCATTTCTTGCCAAAATCAATTTTAGGCGATAATCTACTGTGTTTAACAGCAAAATGGTTATGCTTTACGCTTAAACCAATCTCCCAATGAATATTTCTGCGGATAATCAGTATATCTCTAACATCACCAATTTCACCTTCACTGTCTTTTTGAATTTTCAAATCGAGTTGATCGTTACCGTCTTCTATAATCAAAGGCTCTAAGTCGAAAATAGTTAATACAGTAGCTTTTGCACTTTCTGTTAATATTTCTTTTAATTGAGCATCAATGTTATTCCATGCATTTTGAGCAGCTTCATAACTTGAATTTTTATCTATTACAGCTAATCTGAATTTGTTGATTTCTTCAGCTAATGTAATTAAACAAATATATTCATATGCTCTGCCTTGGTCATTACTTGCACTACTCATATTTTCTCCTTCATCCATTTAAAGCATCTTTTATTGAACATGCTATAATATATGCTAAGTTTATAGGAACAGCATTTCCAATCATTTTATAACCATAATCCACATCGGTATAAATGAATTTAAAATCATCTGGGAAGCCTTGTATTCTGGCGCATTCCCTTACAGTTAATCTCCTATATAGATCTTCACAACCCGGAACGAAAATACGCTTGTTCTTTTCAATAAATTTCATTTTTGGAGCTTGAGGATGTAATTGACATTGTCTGCCACTTGCTTGAACTGTGAAAGCTTGTTCATTCCATCCTCTGACTCTATTTCTACTCATAAAAATAGTTGAATAAGCACCAATATAATATTCGTGATTTGGAATTTCTAAATCTCCGTTTGTTTTGTTTTTTGGTAAAGCAGGTACAGGTGTATCAACCAAATCACCAATAGCATCCTTTATAGTTAATTTGTCTTTTGCATTTGGTGTTGTTGGATTTGGAAATTTGAAATCAATCTTTAAATCTTTTCTAAATCCGATATAAAAAACTCGCTTTCTATCTTGTGGTACACCATAATCAGCAGCATTTACGAGTGTAAGTGTAAGATTATAACCACAATCTTCAAATTGCTGAATTATATTTTTTACAGCTTCTGAATGTCTGCTTGCCAACATACCCGAAACATTTTCGGCAAGAAAAAATTTAGGTTGCTTGTTTTTTAAAATTCTTATGTAATCAAAAAATAATTGACCTCTTGAATCATTAATGCCTCTTAATGAACCGGCTTCACTCCAACTTTGACAAGGAGGTCCACCGATGATTCCGTCAATTTCATTTGGGAAGTCAGCATCTTTAATATTTCTAATATCAGCTTTTATAAGTGGAGCAGCGTGGTTTGCTTCATAGGTTGCCCATATACCTTTGTCATATTCATTAGCCATAGATATATTAAAACCTGCTTTTTCAAAGCCTAAATCTAAACCACCAGCTCCGGAAAACAAACTAATCAAATTCATAATTAAACCTCTAAAATTAATAATATAATTATATCATAAATTATCGATAAATAAAAGATAAATTCTTAACTTGAAAAAATTAGTACGTATTATTGTACCTTTAAACTATGCGAAATATAATCTTTTTCACGGAGTAGGGTGTATTTTCACGCAGTGCATTATGTTTTCACGGTGTGTGTCTAAATATGTAAATCAAAATGGTGATAGTACACCATATTTGATACAGCAATGCATTTAATAGAAATAAATAGCTTAAATGGTCTATAAAAACGCAAAAAAAATAGTACACTTTAATGTATCAATTAAAGTGTACTATAGTGGTTGCGGGGGTGAAAACGGAATTAATTATAAACAGCGACAATAAGGGCTTTTTGGTTATGGGGTTATTATGATTTGCAGTAGATTTGCAATACAAAAGAAAAAGGGCCTTACTTCAACAAGTTGCTGAGGCAAGACCCTTTGTTTAATTATTTAGTTTTTCTTCACTGTTCCGCCTTTTACGAAACCTGCCTTGTAGTAACTGCCGCATTGGTAGATAACAATATCGTTGCCTGAGCCGCTACCCTCGAAGTAAACGCCCTCGCCCTTACCGACAGAGCCGATTTTATTTTTCAAAAGGCTGTCGGAGTAAACCGACTGCGCCGACTTCATTGTTGCATTTCCGTATCTTGACACTTTCTTCACTTCCTCTTTTATGTTAGTTTGATTATACGCTCTCAGCCAACCGCTTACCTGACTGTAACTGTAGCGGTATTCTCTTATACCGCCTCTGCCGTTGTAGTTTTGCTCAAAGACGGTAAAGCCGTTCTTATCACCACTCAGGCATACTGCCGTGTGTCCTGCGTAACCGTTCTTTACTTTGCTCCACACAATGACATCGCCACGCTGAGGATATTCACCTCGTGCGTTGACATCAATGCGTTTGAAGTTTTTGTAAAGTTTCGGCAGTCTCGGATATTTGGTATAGATTTCATACGCATAGTTCAAGCCGTAGAAGCAACCTGAAATGCCGAGAACCTTACTGGCATAGTGATTAACAAGGTCAACGCATTGCTTACCGTATATGCCGTCATAGTCGATGCCGCCGTACTTTTTAACAGTTGCTACCCATTCATTCAATTTCATCACTGCCGCCGTTCCTTTCACTTATAGACTTAACCGCCTTGTTGCCGAGCAGATATGTAGAGATAACAGCCATAACAACAGAGATTGTCTGTATCATCTTGTCGGCAGGTATACCCCAATCCCATATCGGAGTAAGTCCGATAAGCAGGGCGTTAATGATTGTAAGTGCGTTGAGTATGTACTTCGCAATTACCTTGATTCTTTCCATAATGGTTTTTTCTTTTTCCATAAAAATTCTCCTTTCTATTTATGGGCTTGTTGGTTTATGTATTTGTCGAGCTTGTCTTTCGCCTTGGGTACGGTGTGGTTAGCACCGAGTTGCTCAAGACCGTCGAGACAAGCCGAGAGGGCAAAGCAGATTAAGCAGTTTTCATCTTTCAGGCTTTCGATAGCTGAGCCTTGGTCTTGAATATGCTGTTTCATTTCCAGTCTTTGCTCGTGTTGTTTGTTATATGCCTTAATTAGGCATACCGATAATGTGATAACTGCGCTTATTGCGGTAGCGAGAGAGCCGACAAGCAAAATATTAGACGATAGTTCTTTCACTTCTACACCTCCTCGCTGTCTTCGTTATTTTCAATCGGAGGCAGTTCGCACAGCTCCCATTCAAGAGCAGTAGTCAGCCTATAAGCGAAGCCCTCGGGCGCAGTCGGTCGGTTGTTAATCTTGTCGAGGATTTCGTTATATTCTTCCTCGGTGATTTCTCTGCCTGCTCCTGCTCCTGTGCCAACGCCTATGATGTAGCCGTTATTAATATACTTATACATATACAGCCTCCTAAAATTTAATCTGCAACCATACGATTGGGTGTCCTGCAAGTAGCGGATAAGTGTCTCTAATTGGTCTTAACTTGAATTTATTTTTTGTGAACAAATACTCGCTCGTTTCCTGCTCCCCGACAATTGTTCCGTTTTGAATGCCGCCCGTGTAATATATGGAACTGCTGCTTGACGGGGTGGCTCTCTTGAAGGTGTTATAGCACCATACAAGGTGATTTGAGTAATTGAAAGGATTAATTAACGGAACGCCATATATCCATATAAGATAACAGCTGGCGTTAATAACTTCCGCATTTTGCAACACATACGGTTGAAAGGCAAAAATTAAATTCGGAATAATTCGATTACCGTTATTGTCTGTTCCTAATGCGAAATCAAGCCACGGTGCATTAGCTGTTGTAATGTCCTCGGACGGAGTGAATACACCACTTGCAAACCTTGTCTTTTCGGGAATTATGTTATCTACGAGTTCGGCAAGTCTGCCTTTGGTTGCCATAGTGTCATCGACACTCCAATTAGCCTTAATAATGCTATTAGCAAGGCTGTCGAGAGCCTCTTTATTTTCAATGATTAAACTCATATTCAACCTCCATATCCTGTGTTGGCTGTCGCAACAGGAATATCAAGCTGCAGTTTGCCGTCAGCGAATTTCAATCCGTTGCCGATGTGCCTTGTACAAATGAAAATGATATTTTCTTCGTTGGCAGTCATAGTGTCGCATAACACCACTATTGATGACCCTGTTTGGATACTGCAATATAACTTAGCCGGATTACCCATTACGACAATGATTAACTCAGAGCCTTTTCCGATAAGTTTCTTGTAGCCATTTGTTGTGGAAATATATCCATTATTGGTTACTATATAAGCTCCCTCCCCTATATTAGATAAGAGCGTAGGGGAATTTGCATTAACAGATAATGACAATGGCTTAATAACGCAATTAGCCGATATAGTGAAGTTGTTTTCATTTTCGCTGAGGTTGATGTTGTCACCTGCGAGAATGTTAATGGCGTTCTTTCCGTTAATGGTGGCATTCTTGCCGTCTGCACCCTGCAAGCCTTGAATGCCTTGAATACCTTGAATGCCTTGTTCGCCACGGTCTCCTTTGACACCTTGCTCTCCTCGGTCGCCTTTGTCTCCTTTATCGCCCTTGTCTCCCTTAGCACCGTCGAAGTAATCAACGCCTTTAATCGGTGTGTACCCGTCTTTGCCCGGCGTTCCGTCTTTTCCGTTCACGCCGTCCTTACCGGGCGCACCGTCTTTGCCCGGTGTTCCCGGGTCGCCTTTGTCGCCTTTTTCACCTTTAAGCATTCCTGCCTTAATTGCTTCATCAATCAAGGCGTAAATCTGCTCCGCTTCAGATTCTGTCGGGGCGGTAACAGAATTGAGCGAGGAGTTATACGACCCCTGCTCAATATTGATTAAGGCAGGGGCAGGAGAATAACGCAGGTCGATTTTATTTTCGTTATTAAGGTGAACAGCATATATTCCGACCGAACAAGTACCTCTTTCAAGGGTGGGTGTATAGCACTTGCCGCCCTCGACCTTGACCGACTGTCGGTCAAATATTGCCCACACGGACAATCCGTCATAATCTGCGGAGAGTTCAACATCAATGGTCTTATCACGATATGCACCGCTGATAAGCGGTTCAAAGTTCTGTAGTTCGACCTTATTAATATCTGCTATGATTTTCATTTGTTCACACTCCTATAACGGCACGGAGTACCCATTCATTATTAACACAAGTAATGCCGTTGACAATAAGATTACTGCTCGAGTTACCATCTTGACCGTATATCACATCGTCGGTTATTACAAGTTCCTTCATCGCTGCATATTGCGACCGACCGCCCGCACAGAGAAAAATATCTGTGTCAAATCGATTCGTTGTAGTCGGAAGCGAAAGAATGAATTTCGGAATAAATTGAAAGTACCAATGGTAATTTTTCGCTTCACCTTCACGATAAGCGGACCAAATGATAACAATTCCCGTAGGTTGTTGAGAGATTTTTTCCGATAAGGTAATCGATTGATACTCGTTCATAAACAACCCTTCGCCCTGATATAGCAGTCGATTTGTATTTGATAAATTATTAAGCAAGTTTTCCTGCTCCTTGCTTCTTTGACTTAACCTGTCTAACGGCGTTGTAACATTAAATAGTTGACTTACGCTTGTGACACTTAAATCCGTGATGTTGATATTATAAAGCGGAAAATCATCCTTAATCGCTCCGCCGTAGATGTTACCCGAAATAACCTCGGGTGCAATGGCAGCAGTGGTACTCGGTGTGCCTTTAATGATGAGCAATTTCGCTGACTCCACAGAGGTGGAGGAATCCCTTTCATATCTCATTACCACAGTGTCAATTCGATTGTAGCCGGCTTTTCCGTTGTCGATAGTCAGCGTTTCACTCGAATTGAACGGTATAGTAATATGACGACCTTGATTTACAAGGTCGCCGCTTTGGATTGTTATTGAATTGTTGGAATTAAGGATGTAGGAAAACTGCTGATTGGTTGGCAAAACAGCCTTATCACCACAGACACCGCCGTTAAATAAGCCCTGTTCCGCAGCCTGAATATGCGGCTTTCCCACATAGCCTGTTACGATATTTACCATTATTTCACCTCATATTCTATGGTAGTTTCATTTTGTTTGATTTTGATTATCTTTTTTGAAATGTTATTTTTGACCTTCACTCCTGTTATGCTCTCTGATGCGCCGACAATGTCGTTGATGTCATACTCGGTGTCATTATCCGAAAACTTAAAATCACATTTGTTTTTGGACCAATGTTCCTTAAGCTTATCCTTGCCGTTTTCAACAAGCACGGCATATCTGTCCTGAACGGTTGAGTAATAGGTATTCGCTTTCCAACTCGGAGCTGATGTATCGGAAACTGCCTTGTAGCTTTCGCCGTCATATGTGTAGTAGTTCTTGTAATTACTGCCCCAATCCGATGGGCGAGTGGTCGTCAGCACATAATTGGTTGTAATTTCCGCACTTGAGTAATCAAAGGTCTTTACTATTTCATTTTCATTAAACAGCACTTTCTGTGATTCATCTAAAATGTAGTCGCTGTCCTTAATCGGAGCGATACTTTGGCTGTAAGGCTGAATGTTGCCTTTTTCATCGGTGAAAAGATGAATCACGGCACGCTGAGCGAGGTCACCTTTGCCGAGACATATAAGGTGATTGCACGCTTTATAGTTTTGCGTAACCGTTATATTTCTTTGGCTGCTGTCTATTTCATCTACGGCGGTATAATCAATAAGCGGCACGGCTTGCATTTGAACCATACCTCTTTTCCATTCAAGCCTTAGCTTGGCTCCGTTTTCTTTAAGCATTTTTATAATACCTGAGTAACCGCCTATGTATCGCTCCATTTGATAACGCTTAATTATAATGCCGCTGTCCGTTTCCGGCACGCTGAATAGGTCGCTCAGGTCAAACAGAGCGACAATGTAACTCAGCACGCTGTTAGCTTCGCCACTCAGATAAAGGTAATCATTATTTGCAGGCGGTGAAAAAATCTTGTTTTCTAAAACGCCGTGCCAGCTTCGCCCAAAATAGGTAATTTGCTCCTTTTCACTCGATACCTTTATGCCGTCGACTATGCCGCCGATTTCATTATCGGGAGAGTAAATGTAGAATCCCTTATTCAAACAGTGGTCGTTAATATCGACAATACACTCAAAGTCGTTTTCATCCGAACCGTAAGCCATATCAAAGGAGTAAGGCTCCAGAAAGCCTATGTCCTTTTTTGTTTCGTCTGCGTAAACTAAATCCATATCGGCTCACCTCGTTCGATATAATTTGTGATTTGGATTTCGGTATCTGCCGACTTAGTTACAATCGACTTGCCGGCAGGAAGCTTCTTAAATATGTCATTATCGTTACGCAAATAAAAAACATTCTCATTTTCACCGCTTGTTAAGTGTTTTTGAATTGTTCTGTTCTTTGAGTTAATAACAATATATTCGCCGTCGGCAAGTTGGCAGTTCTTTAAGCGGTAATCGTTGTCTCCGATTATCGCATATGGGTTTGAACACGGACCGAAAAAGATAAGCTCAAAATGGCTCTCGGTAACGCTGTCGGAATCAAGTGCGTTTATATAATCGGTGGGCATATATTCAAAGTCGCCGAATTCATAAGGATAGTCGGCGTTAAGATTATATTCGGTTGATATATCGGACGAAAAAATGGTTTTCTTTTCTTTAATCCAATAATCATACAAGCAGAGGAGCGTAAGCTTTTGGTCTATGCTTGCAAGGTAGTCCTCGAAATTACTCGGTTCAGATATAATGCAGAAAACTTCTTTATACCAACCGTTCCAGTAAATTCTGCCCGGTTTAAGCGTTTGGATGTCTTTGTCAAAGCAGAGCGAAAGCCTCATCATAAGGTCATTAAATTCCGCCTCCGTATCAGTCAAAACACTTATTTTCAGCGGCAGTTCCTCTAATTCTTTATAAAATTGTTTAATGCGGTTGAAGCCATTAACGGCGGAAACGGATTTGTACTTCCATTTGCGCTTGACTAAGGTTTCTGGTGATTCGCAGGTGATGTCGCCGTCCATTAAATCAAAGACGGTGCCGTCCGAGCATTTATAATATAAATTCATATTTCACACTCCTAAGCCTGCTTCTTAATTCGGCCAAGTTCTCTGCCGTCGACTTCGATTACCGTTTCTTGATGAGCCATTGCTTGAGCAAGCAAAGCGTAGTCGATTATAACGATATTTCTTATAACTGCACTCATAGCGGACTGAACATAATCTCGAAGCACGCTGACTGGCATAACTGCCTCAGGCTCGCCGCCCTCTGCGACAAGTGCCGTTGTCGGTCGGGTAACGAGACCGCCTGATGCGAGCGCTACTCTCGGCAGTGATACCTCGCTCAAAAGTGGAATTGATACGCTCAGTCCGATTACCGAACCTGCTGCACCGACAATTTTATTAATTCCGGTGATTAATCTGTTAATGCCACGAATAACCTTATTTACACCGTGTTCAACGCCGCCGATGATTGAATTTATAACGCCTATCACTACAAATTTTATGCTGTAGACAATTCTTGATATGTTGTCCTTGAGGGCATTATAATTTTCGGTTATTCTGTTCTTTGAATCGGTTACTCGCTTTTCTATCGAAGCGTTAATCTCGTTTGTCTTTGCTCTAATTTGGTCTTGATGTTTAATGCAGACAATGATTATTGCTATAACCGCTGCTATTGCGGCCACGATTAATAAAATAGGGGCAAGAGCCGCCATACCTGAAGCGGCTAATGCTAAATTCGCTGCATTCTCTGCCCATTTAGCTGCTATCAAGCCCACTAATGATGTGGCGTGTGCCGCTTCCAATGCACTGCCGAGAGCGATTAGTGCATTATAAACCGTTAAGGTGATGGCTATTGTGGCTAATATCGTTCCTAAGACGATTAATATTGCTTTATGATTTTGCAGCCAATCCCAGCTACTTTGTAAAAACGGAACGATATTATCAATTCCAAATTGAACAACATCTCTCAGCGGTTCTTCTAAACTGTCATATATAGATAATTGTAATTCCTCAAAAACAGATTCGAGAGTTTTTACATCACCCGATAAATTGTCTTGCATTGTGCTTGACATATTTTCAGCACTTCCTGAGCAGTCCGAAAGTGCTGAAGCATAATCATTAAAACTTTTGCCTGCTTCCTCTGTTTCTGAGGACAAGCCGTTCATTATTGTTTGAAGCTCGGCATAATGGCTCGTTCCGGCAATGCTTTTTGCAAGGTTAGCTTGCTGTTTGTCTGTCAGACTGCTCCATACCTCAGATACGCCGTTTAGAATTTCCGAAAGTGAGTTCATATTTCCCTGGCTGTCGTATACATTTATGCCATATTTGCTCAGTTCTGAAGCACACCCCTTTGTGTCTGTAGCAAGTCTTGTCATAATTGCCGACAGTCCCGTACCTGCTTCGCTTCCCTTAAAACCTGCATCTGCCATTGTCATAAGTACGGCGGTTGTGTCCTCAACGCTGTAGCCTAAAGATGAAGCTGTGGCCGCACAGTTTTTATATGCTTCTCCAAGTTGTGATACATCGGTGTTCGAGTTAGCCATAGCATAGGTCATTTTGTCTACAAAGTCAGCCGAATCACCTGCACTCAGTCCAAAAGCAGTAAGGTAGTCGGTAACAATATCCGAAGCCTCGGCTAAGTCCATTTCGCCTGCGGCAGCTAAGTTAAGCACTCCGCCGATACCGTCAAGCATATCTTCGGTTTTCCAGCCTGCAAGAGCCATATAACCGAACGCATCGGAAACATCGGTAGCAGTAAAAATAGTCGAAGAACCCCAAAGACGAGCTGCATCCTGAAGTTTGTTAAACTCTTCTTCGGTGGCACCGGACAATGCTTTTACCTTTGACATACTTTGTGTGAAATTCATTCCGCCGCTTACAGTTTCCTTAGCGAATTCTTTTACGGCATCAATGCCTTTCTGCAAGGCGTTTGAAGCAAGGTCGGAAACAATATCCTTAAAAACGGTGTAACCGCCCTTTGCCGAGCTTTCGGCGGTTTTGCCGCTGTCAGACATTGATTTGTCAAGTCTATTTGTTTGATTTTCGGCTTCGCTCATTTTTCTCTTGTTGTCGGCTAACTCCTGAGAAAGTGAACCGATATTCCCGGCAAGTTCTTTGGCTTCCTTTGAGTGCTTTCCTTGCTCAAGCACAACATTTTGATATTCACTTTTCAGAGAGGATAACTCTCTCTCCTGTGCCTCAATCGTGTTGGTGAGCAGGCCCGTAGCCGAATTGTTAAATTTTATTTCTTCGGTGCATTTTTGGAGATTTGTCTCAAGCCGGATTTGTGCCGCTTTTGCATAGTTCAATTCTTTGGTGTATTTTTGAATTGCTGCTGTGTCCTCGGCTTGCTTTGCTTCCTCCAGCAGAGCCGTGAGGTTTTTAATTTCGTTTTGATTTTCTGCTATTTGAGCCTTTAGGTTATCGTATTTTGCACTTAGGTATTCGGTTTTGTCGCCAGTCTGCCTAAAGGTTGCGTTTATAAGGCTCATTTCCGAGCGGAGATTTGTTAATGCTGTTTTAGCTTCCGACAGTCCGATTTTCAGTCCGGCGGTGTCGGCGGTGATTTTTATTTGAGCCTCATTGTTTGCCATTAGCATTTCCCCCTTTCGTTTTCAATTATTGAGTTTTCCCAATTTTTGAAAGCGGTCTTATTTTTTACAATTCCCTCAAGAAAAGGAATGTCTGCATTCCAAAAGACCTCCTCGCTTATGCCGAGGATTTCCACATAATATACATAGTAGTCCTCGATTTCCCATAATTCAAAATCGGGAAGCTTAAATTTGGGATTAATTTTTACTGTCGCTTTTTTGAATGCTTCTGAAAAATCTCTTTTTTTTTGCTCGGCGAGAGCAAATTGAGCAGCATTTCACCGACGAGTGCATTGTCGGGCGGTACCTGCTCCATAAATTCCTCAAAGCTCATATCGCTATTGGGGTTTGCGCAAATAAAAGCGGTGTAAACTATGTAGAGCGTATCAAACTCGTCAAGTTCACCTTTCTTTTTGCTCATCTGATTTTTTATTGAGGTGTAACGGTTATAAACCTCGGGCCTTTTAGCCTTAACAGCGTAGAGCTTTGCGTAATTCATAGTGAGATTAACCGTATTGCCGTTAATCAGTCTCATTTGAAAAACTGTTTGCATAATGTCTCCTTAATTAAGAAAAAAGCAGGGATGAACCCTGCTTTAATTTTACTTATTCGTTTTTGCTTTTGATTTCTTTTCTTTTTTCGGCTCGGGTGTCTCTGCCTGTTTTGGTTCGTCGATTTGGGCGGCGTAATTGCCGGCAGAAATTATCTCTGCACCTCGCTCGTCGGAAACCTCCAGTACCTCGCCGACCTGATGAATCTCTTTTGTATTCTTATCACGAAAAGAATTGATTACTTTAATTTTCATTTTCGATTACTCCTTTTTTAGATTTCTTTGTTAAAGACGAGCGCATCGGAGAAATTTTTGAGCCAAGCACTTGCCGTACTGCTCTCAAGTTCGTCCTTAATGCCCTCGTATTCAAAGAAATCGTTGTCATCCGGCATAACCGTAATTTTGAGCGTAGTCTCAACGACATCATCGGAGGAGTTGTCAATGTTTACCTCCACCGGCTCGGCAAGAATACATCTCGGATATGCTTTGAATAATGAAATATCATCCTCGTCTCTGACATCCTGCGTAAGCATAAATTCCTTAAAGATGTTCTTTCTGCTTACGCCGTTGACGCCCTGTTTTAAGCTTTCGTTACCGAGACCGTTAATCTCGATAAGAACGCTCCTCGGGATATGTACGCCGACTTCGATTTCCATACCGATTACTCTCGGCTTGCTTTTCTTTGTCATACCTCGGCACTTTTTCGTTGCCTTTTTGAGCGTTTTTGTCACCTTGCAGGTAGAAGTGCAAGAAATGTCAACAGCTTCCTGACTGCCTGCTACTTTGATAAACTGTTTTTCGAGTTCATATTCTGAAAAAACCTGTTCTTTTTCCATAAAGTTAGCCTCCTTTGTTGAATTCATTTATAACATTAGCGGCGCATAGGTCGGCTATAGCACCGAGTGAGTTTTCTGCACCGCGCTGCATAAAGTGTTGATTTCCCATATGATAAACGGTATTGCTGCCGTCATCGGGAAAATAAAGATAATTGTACTTTACTTTTGAACGAACGATTAAGGTCAACAGTTCGTTCGGACCTTTGCGGAAAGGCTGAGTGCTTGAAGCGGCGGCACTCTTGCCTTTCCAATGTCTGCCCGAGGAGGGGAGAAGCGGCTGAATGTTGTCGGTTGCTATTTCAAAAGCAGGTGAATTATGCATAGTTTCGTTTATGATGCTGTAAGCTTTGTCGCCGAAGCTTTGAAATAAATTTTCAATTTTGTCTAATTCACTTGCGTTAATCGAAAATGCTTCCGACATATCAATACCTTCTTTCCGGTCGTGTAAAGGTTACCGTTGCCATTTCTATCACAACATCGGACGAGCCTTTACTCGAATAATCGTAAGTGACAGGGTCACCTGTTAGTTTTAACTTAATGCCGTCGGCGCTCGGTGCCTCTAATACATCAATAACTTTTTGCACTGCGCCCTCGGGTATGTAGTTTTCTCTGATGATGTGAATCTTAAAGTAGTCCTGCCCCGGTTCGCCTCGTTTTCCCGAGCATTCGGTTTTTGCCCGTCTGAACACAAGCAGGTTGAAATTCTTTAGTTCTGCGTTAATTAGTCCGTAGTCGGCTTCTTCATATTCGCCGTTGCTTTCCTTTACGATTTTTTCAAGCCTGCTCCTGATTTCGTTGAGATAATCAGCCATTTAGTTTTCTCTCCTCCTCGAGATATAGATATACAACCGACTTGTCTCGGTTGTAATCTATGTTAATCACGCTGTATAATACATTGTCTATAACAGCCTTTTGATTGATGTTCAGCCCTTTGTAACCTCTGCATTTGATTTTTAGGTTAAGTTCTCGGTTGCGGTTCTCTGCAAACTGCACATCCTCCTCACGCTTTGATAATTCCTGAAAGCAGAGTTTGACAACAAAATCTAAGTCATCTTTGCTCTTTGGATTAATTGAAGCGTTAAATGATGATTTGTTTTTCTTGGCATTATAGATAAAAACAATACCGTCATTAAAAAGTTCAAACTTTTTCTTGCTTTTCATTTTCGACCGCAACCTTTCTCCTTATTTCGTTAATCTGTCGGGAATATGCACCGTCGAATTCGTCTTCGCATTCGTTCCAGAGGTACGAGATGTAGCTCAAAAAGAGCCTACGCTCGGCTGAGGGACTGAAATAATTAAGCTCAGCACCCAGCTTGTGATTAAGCTGAATTGTTGCGTCCTCAATTAATTCCGTAACTGTTCGGTCAACATCAGGGTCATCATAAGTCAGCCGCAGATGCCGCTTAACAGCTTCAAGCTCACTCTTGGTTACGCTGATTTCGGCTGACATTTTACGCCTCTGGCACTGCCTGCTTAGATACTACAGTGATATAAGCAGGGTCAAGCTTACTAATGTCGATGAGAACGGCAACGGTGTTGTCGTATGGTGTGCCGTTAGCGGTAAGTTTAATCTTGAATGCTCTCATATCCTCAAGGAATTTTACCTCGTCAGAGTATTCAATAGTGCCGTCCTTAGTCATACCTACTCCTGCGAAGTATTCCTCAGGCAGGCAAACAAGAGCCTTGCCGGTTTCAATCTCGTTGGAGATAATAACCTCGGTCGGGAACGGGAACACATTATTCTGATAGAGTGCATCGGTTCTTTGAACGGTTGTAGCCGGCATAACCTTTTTAAGGTAATCAACCTGATTGCAGATGAGAGTAACAGAGGAAAATGTTCTGATTCTGCCGCCGTGCTTTGTGTAGCCGCTTTTAGCAGAACCGTCGGTATTTGCGGCGGTAGCCTTTGCCACAATCGAGCCGTCGCTGTCGCTGGTGTAGTACACTTCTGTCTCTGCAAGATTAGCAAGAAGTGTGCCGTATTCAACCGGAGCGAATGAGGTCACGGCTACGGCAGTCTTGCGAGGGTATGTGCCATCTGATACAGCCACACCTCTGTGAATATCTCTGTCCAAGCCGATAGGTTGCTTTTTACCTGAGCCGCTGACAATGCCTTTTTCAAGAGCAACGGCAAGTGCTTCGGTCATAAATGTTCTGATATATGCGTCAAGGTAAACAGGTCCGAGGTCGAGCATTGACTTGTCGATAAGAGCAAACGCAGAGAGCTTACTCTGAGCAATGTCGATTACTCTAAATGCAGAAGTTATTTCTTTTGCAATGCTTTCGTTAATGTCTCCCCATACTGCGGTCTGCTTTGTGTGGTCGTTAAGAATCCAACGGGTGAGATACTCAACACTTTGGAAATTAATTCGCTGAAGGAGTGGGTGCTCCTCAACAAGAGTTTTGAAAACATCCTCGATAACGGTCGTCGGCATAATCTTGTCGTTAGGGTCTGCGAGGGTAGCGAAATACTGCTTAGGATTATCGGATTTGCCGGCTTTGGCGATAGTGTCGTAGTACTTTGTTTCCTGAGCGGTAAGAATGCGTCTGCCTCTCTGCTGATAAGCCATAGCGTCGTTATCTTTAATTAAGATGCTGTCCTTAACGGAATCGGCGATTGCCTGACCGTAATTCTTAAGTGCCTCATTACACTTTGTTTTGTCGCCGCTCTGAATAGCCGACATCATCTCGGCAGCTGCGGTCTGAATGATTGTGTTTTTTCTAAGTGCCATAATTTTTTTCACCTTTCTTTATTTGTAAAAATTAAAAAAATCGACAAACGCCTGCTTGAGGTCATTTGTCGTGTCTATCTTTTGGTCTTTTTCTTTTGGCTTGACGGTTTCGATTAACTCGTTGACCTGATGAATCAGCTGTTCAATTCTGCCGTCTCTGTTTCTTTCGTTAAGAATTGAATTTCTGAGGGCAGCCGTAGCCGATTGCTGAACGCCGCTTTCCTGCTCAGGCTCTGCAATGCTTGTCGCAAAGCCGTACTCCAATGCCTCATCGGCGGTGAGCCAGGATTCCTCGTTCATCAATTCCTTAATCTTGTTTTCATCAACGGAGCAAACCGCCTTATAGGCTTCGATACTTGCCTGATTAATTTTTTCGGTATCATCTGCAATTTTTCTCAGCTCGTCGGCGTTTGCATAGCCGGCATATGACATACAATTATGCACCATAAGCATTCCGAGCTTACCGATAATTCTTTCGTCACCGGCAACAAAGATAATACTTGCAGCCGAGCAGGCGAAGCCGTCGCAGTAAGTGGTAACCTTTGCCTTGTGTCGTTTGAGGGCAGTATATATTGCCACAGCTTCGCCGACCTCTCCGCCCGGAGAATTGATATAAACATTAATGTTATCTACATCAAGGGCATTGATTTCGTTGATAATCGAAAAAGCGTCAACATCACTCGGCAGCCACTTCCAGCTTGTAATTTCGCCGTAAATGATTATATCGGCACTGCGCTTTTCGGTTGCTTCGTTAATCTGATAGAATTTTTTCATTATTCGTTTTCACCTCCTTCGCTTGGTATTGCGGCGCACATAGCTTCGATATTGTCGAAATTCTTAGTTATGTAATGCTTTCTGCTCCACTCTGTATTGAGTGGAGGGTCGCCGTTCTTTATCCTCAATTCGTCAATGCAGGCATAGCCGCTTGAAATAAGTGCGGCAATGTTATTTGCATTGCTGATAATATCGGTGTGATTGTTATATGAAGTGTCAACTTTGAAATAATCGCCGTTGACAAAATGCTCTAAGCCTGCTCCTTTGTTGAGGGCTTCGGTTATCATATCCGCAAACGGGTCAACCGAGAACGAAAGAAAACTTGATATGATTTCTTTCATATTCGTTATGTTTCCGGTCATCATAGAAAGCGGAATGTGGTACACTCCTGCGGCTATCTCAAAGTATTCTTTACGCAACTTGATAAAATCATCGGCGCCGTAATTGCTCTTGCCCTTGTCATCGGGTACAAGCTCATAGCCCTCATATTCGGGATATATAGCGTCATCGGTTTCGAAGTAATCTTTTATTTGCTTTTTTATGATTTTTTCAAATGTTTCGTTGAAATCTTTGTCTCCGGCACGGATGCCGTCAATTTTGATTTTATATCGGTTGGAATGATTCTTTATAAAATCATTTCTCGCCGCCGATAAAAGCCTGCTCCAGTCATTGTAAAGACCGTTGAGCAACTTTGTTGCGTTGATATTATTCAGCCTGAATGTGTAACTGTTTGAAGTATCAAAACTGCGCAGGAATGTAAAGTTCTCAAGCGCAACATTAGTGTAAATATCTCCGTTAATCGGTTGCTTGGTTGTGCTGTAACTCTCGGCGCAGTACATAGCACCGTCGTTTGTTTCGACAACCAAAGCCTCGCCGTTTCTGATTACTCCGTTAATAACTTTGTGCCAAAAATACGAACTCGTCTCGTTTTCGTTCGGTGCAACATTAAGACGGTAGTAGTCCTCGTTTTTGACGGCTTTACTGTCCCTGAAGCAAAGCATTTCGCTTTTTGATATAGCGTTGCCGATAAGGCTTGATACTGTGTAAAGAGCCAGCTCCTGACAGTAAATGTCGGCTGGAATGCTGATTACCACGGTTTGTGCTTTTTGGTATTTCGGCTTTGAAAAAATATGTTCAAATATAGAAATTGTAATCACCTCCTAAAGTTTAATTACCGGTATACTCGGCGGTATAGCCGCCTTATAATCGGGTATGTCATTTTCACCGCACACGGCGGCAACGAAAGCAAAAAACGGGTCTGTTTTTCGTCTTTTGCCCTCAATTTTGGCATAAACAAAGGAGCCTTTGTCGGCTCCCTGATTTTTTCCGTATTTGATTACTTTTGTGTTATTTGCCGCCCAACGCATAGGCGGACTGTCGCCCCAATATAAGGTCTGCTGAATGAAGTAATGCTCGATTACCGGCACGGCTGTTATAATGTCCGTCTGCCGCACGAGCATAATGTTTTTTGATTCCTTTGAATATCCTATCTGATTGAGATATGAGGACAGCAGGGAATAACGGTAACGGTCAATGCAGACCTTCATAATGTTATACTTTTTCCCCATTTCTTCGAGATAGTCTCTTACAAGCGACGGGTGAATTTCAAGGTCATCAACATAGGTGCAGTGACCCTGCTTGACCCACATTTTCCACGGTGCCTTGATGTTTGGCAGGTCTGCCGACTTTGCACAAATCCAGGAATGGTGAATGTCGTATCTTTTTTCGCCCTGACGAAAGTGGAGTACAACGCTCATCCAGTCGTTGGTCTTTGAGAAATCTATTCCTGCTACGCATTTTTGATTAGTCAAGTCGGGGAGTGGCTTATTTGTTGCTTTTATGTTATCCCAGCTTGTGACTGCTGTGTCGTTGATAACGCATTTAAGCCCCATTCGCTTATTCGGGAAAGAGGTAAAGCGGTCGGGGTGCTTTTTCCATTCCCGATATTCACTTCTTATCTCTGTCAGCAGATGCGGAAAATAATATAAACTCGGGTTCGCCTTATACCAATTTTCCTCCGTGTCAATTTCCTTTTCATCGTGCAAGCGACAAATAAACGGCAGGATGCCGTAGTCTTCTGTTGAATCTGAGGCGAGTATGTTCAGGCACTCTTCCTCAAGCTCATCATATGGACCCTCTCTGACTTCACCGTTACTTGAATAATAAGAGGTTCGGGGGTGTCCTTTTTTGCCTAAGCCTGTCTTGAAAACATTAATGTTGTCGTAGTTTTCGTAGCCGTGAACCTCGTTAAAAATAATAATGCCCGAGCGCATACCGTCCTTGCCCTTAGGGTTGTTGGTTCTGCCCTTGAGCTTCGCATTTTTCTTTTTGCATTTTACGAGCTGCTTCGTCCAATAGAAAATATTTTTAATTTTCTTACTTTTCTTGGCACAGAGGTCAAGTGCCGTTGTTAAATCCTCAACCGGTCGCATAGCCTGCTCCTCATTTAAGGCGCAAATGTCTACATCGTACTCGTCAATTTTATTGTAAGGTGACAATAAGCAGAACGATTCGGCGGTAATCATACCGTCTTTTCCGGTACCTCTGCCCGAGAAGCATACTTGCGTACTCCAACGAGGCTCTCCCGTGCTTCTATAATATGTGCAATCGTGTAAGGCTATCAAAAACCTCTCCCACGGAAAAAGAGTAATCGGTAAATATTTGTCGCAGATTCGCATATAGTTAGCGAGCTGTTCCATATCAATGTAAATGTCCTCAGAGGAAAAGCAAAGTTTGATATGCTTTATCAGCTGTTTTTGCTCCTCACAAACAGGTATTTTTTCCTGCTCCACAATGTCGATATAATCTTGCACCTCAGGCGGAAAATTAAAGTTCGTCATCTTCAAGACCTAAGCCTCCGTCGGCGTTAATGCAAAGCTTGTCGAGTATCTTAATCATCTGTGCATTGATTTTTAGGATTGCCTCTATCATATCGTTTTTCTTATAGCCCGACTGGCTTTTGCCGTTTTGGTATTCCACCATAACACCACGCTCCGATATGTCGGCTTTTGCGAGTTCCTTTGTTTCGTAAAGTGTCATATAATCCTCGACAAGATTTTGGAAAACAGGAGTATTGTTGTTAGCAGTTTCTAATGAATTTAGGAGCGATTTTTTTATTTCTCGATACTTTTTCGGTTTATTTTTAGCCATTTTGAGCGACAATTCTCCTTTCTTTTTTTAGATGTGAACTATCGTGCGAACCACCCCTCATACGCTTCTTGGTTTATTTGTTTTGTCTTCTCCCACCCTCCGTTGCTCACCCCTCCAAAAATAAAAGGGTAACAGGGGAGTGGGGGGCCTACCAGCGCTCCTCGTTAGTAAAACTCGGCGGCTTGTTGCTTTTACTCTTATGCTTTTCGGTGTGAATGCGGTTGTGACACGCTTTGCATATGGGTATAAGGTTCTGATATACCTTGCCGTTATAAGTGTATGTGCGGCTGAGCGCAAGCTCGGGATGTGAGCGTACATATTGGTTGTGGTGAACGGTAGAGAGCAGCTGCTTATTTCCGTGCTTGTCAATATCATATCGGGTGATTATTCCTTTTGCCTTGCATATGGCGCACTCGTAATGATTTTCTTTTAGTATCTGATTGCGGAGTTTAATCCACTCTTTACTTTTGTAAAAACGCCAGAGGCAACCCTGCTCAATCAATTCATTAATCCACTTTGCTAAATCCTTTTGCTTCATAAGAATAAAAAATACAGCCGCCCGAATGGGTGACTGCTTCGTTTTGTTATTTGTTCACTATATTCATTGTACCACCGTTTTTGACGGCGGAGCAGACAATTTGAAAATTTTTTCAAATATTTTTAATTTATTTTGCAAAATGTATTGACATACTGCGGTAAGTATGTTATAATGTAGACATAGTAAAGGAGGTGATATGGTGAAGGACAAAAAAGAAAAGCCCTTAGCTCTGCTAATTGCTGATACAATAATCAATGCGATACTCGCAATATCTGCATTGATTACAGCAATAGCTCAGCTGAAAGGCTAAATCAGCAAGGGAGCGAGGAGCGAAAGCTCCTCAATCCCTAACCATATTATACAACAACGAAAGGAGATTTGCAAGTGAAACATTTATTTGAGAAAAGCGTTATTGTACTTTACTTTGTGCTTATGGCGGCAGGCATACAATTACCGAAGTTGTTTTATATCGGAATAATCGGTTTGTCCGTTTATCTTTTAATAATTTCAATAAAGGAGTTAGTTGACTATGGCAGAGCAACCAAAAAGAAAAACTAAGACCTCTTCAGAGGTAAAGAACCGCTATAACAAAAAGGTGTACGATTCAATCACCGTTCGTGTGCCTAAAGATTTAGCACAGGCTTTCAAGCAGAAATGCAATGAACAGGGAATACCGCAGGCACAAATTGTAAAGAAAGCGATTAACGATTTTTTGAATGAACAGTAAAAAAGAGAAGCCGTGTAATGCGGCTTCTTTTTTCATCAGATTAATTTAAGTTTGAATGCAACAAGATAAATGAATTTTGATTTTAACGCATAAAACTCTTTTTCGGACAAAGGCAGATTACCGAGACAGCGGTAAGGGTATTCGTGTCTGTTTTCGATATTCTTCATCAGGGCGGCGCTTATTCTCTGCGGCTCGCTGTAACTTGATACGGCTACTTTTAGAGCCTGCTCCACTATTAACATTTTCTTTGTGCTTTCGTCGTCATCTAAGGCAGCCAGAGCCATTCCTTTAATCTCGACAGAGCTTTGAGTGGTTTTACTTTTTGGCAGATAGATATATTCAAACTCGTCAGTATATCTATTCTTTTGCTTTATGTAGGAAGCACCGCCGCCGTTGAGTATATCGTCTTTCTTACGCTTATACTCCTCTATGCGGCGAGCTTGTCCTCGTATAATCCAAAGCGTGGCTTGGTATATGTCCTTTGGTAATCTGTACTTTGTCTGCATTGTTTTGTCCTTTGCTTTATTTTTCGTCAACCTGAATTGTATCGGAATAGACCTTTTTACGGTTGACTTTGATTGTGCCTTTTGTATCGGTGGCAATACTTGTGGAAAGCAAACTGTTAATATTAAGCTTGATTGATTTTATCAGCTCATTAGCTATAAGTTCATTTGCCTTCTTTAGCAGGTCTATAATTTGGACGGGTATTTCATATTCGCCCGTGTCGCAAGCTCTGAATAATTCGTCAACGCTGTTGTTGGCTTCGATAATTTTGTTTTTGATTTTTCTTTGCTTTTTTGCTTCATAGCAGGAGCAGGCCTTGCCGTCAAGCACCACCTGTCCGCAAAATTCGCATACGCCGTCTTTTACGCTCATTCTTCTGTCTCCTCATAAGTCTTATTTTGTCTTTGATAAAATCCGCTTCTCGGCTTTGTGCATACTCCAAAAATGTTGAACATACAGTTGAATACGGTGCATTTTGTTATGCCGTTGTAGAACGGACAGTTTTGTGGGACAACTTCATTCATACGCTTATTGCTCTGCCTCCTCGTTATCCTCAAGATGATACAATCGGTGCGTGCCGTCTATAAGCTGCTTTTCCTCGTCTGACATAACATAGCCCAGATGTTCTATAAAATCAGCGAAGATTTTGATTTTTTGCGTACGCCCATATGAATATGTGGTGCAGTTACTGTTGCCGCTATAACCTATTGATTGGTTTACTTCAATATACCATAAATTACCATAGCTATTTTTTACATTGAGTAAGGCAGTAGTAAGCTGTACATAGAATCTCGAAATGTTGGCTTTATAGTAGTTTGATAAAGTGTCTGCATTTTCTACAAATATTTCAAAATGCTTTTCAGAAATATAATCTGTAACATTATCTAAATCAGCAGAACTTACGCCATTTATGCCGTCGGTCGTAAATAGTTTCGATATTGTGTCAATGCAAAGCAGAGCAATACCAGGTACGCTTTTGGGATTTTTATCGTAATTCTTAATAAAGTCCATATGCCGAGCGTACATATCGCTGATGAGCGACTCTATCTCTTCTCGCTCCTTTTTATATTTATCTATGTTGTCAGATTTGGGAGCAGGCTCGCTTGTTTCGCAAGGCTTGCAAATTTCAAAATTATCTGCGTAATCACGAAAATATACATACTCACCGTTGTCTAATTTCGGCAGTTGTTTGGCTTTTTCAATATCGTCATACATTCCGGAAAAGTCCTCGGCGTTGGTACATAGATTAATTACGCAAACTTCGTCGAATTCCCAGCTTCTTTCGTCCTGCTCCGCCTTTCTTGCGATGTCCTTTATCGCCTCAAGAACGATAACCTCACGCTCTTTTTTGCGTTCTTCCTTAATGCCTTGCTGTAAGTACCAATCAAAATTTGACGAGCCGAGAAACTTTGCAACGCTCGCTCTGCTTTTCTCGTCCTTGATTTTGTTAAGCTTCTCAAAATCCTCAAAGGTTGCTTGTTTCTCAAAAGCTTCTTTAACGGTTCTTTCGTCGTATTGGCAGAGGTTAATTCTGCGCCTTACGGTTGACTGACTGAATCCGGTCTTTTCCGCTATGTTGTTAATCGAATAACCGGCAAGGGTGAGCTGCTCAAAGCCCTTAGCCTGCTCATAAACGGTAAGGTCTGAACGGTTCATATTTTCTATGAGCATCGTCTCTAACTGCTTAGTGTGGTCCATATCTGAGATAACGCAGGGAAATTCCGTTAAGCCTGCTCCCAGTCCTGCCTCGTATCGTCTGTTGCCGATTACAACAAGATACTTGCCCTCGTTATCGGGCTTTGGCACTACGGTAAGGTTCTGTAAGATACCGTTAGCTTTAATGCTGTCGGTAAGCTCTGCTATGTCGCCGATTTCCTTTCTTGGGTTTTCCGGGTGATGCTCCAGACAGTCATATGGGAGCATTACAATTTTGCTTTGTTCGTTCACTTTTTTGAACTCCTTTCAGGTTGATTATTTATCCTTTCGGATTTGGTCTATCAATTCTTTAATAAGCTTGGTAATAGTGGTTTTGTTTCCACCCTCGTTAAGCAGAATAGCAATATAATATTTGAGGCTCTGACGGTGCAGCTCTTCGATGAACACATTGTATGCTCTGGCGAATTCGGGGTGAGGTTCGATGTCATATAGCCCAACGCTGTATTCAGCTCTGCTGTTTCTCGAAATCGTGGCAGAATACGAAAAGTTTTTTTCGTATTTGCGTATGCATTTTGTTATTGCAGTTATCGTGTAGGTCTTGCCTTCGGAATCGTCAGAAATTGTATTGTTTACCAAAACAACCGGCAAGCCGTGTTTAATGGCTACGGTAGCCTGCTCCAAAGTCATTGTCATATACTCCTTTCAATGTTTTAATTTCTCCGAGCAGGGTCGCTCGGTCTGTTCGTTTATTGAATCGTGTGTATGGATTAAGGAGTTTCAGCTCATCTAATAGCTCCTCATTCGTCTTTGGGCGAAGCATATAACGCTGACAGCGGTAAGTGAAATTGATGTCCTCAATCGTTACTTCATCATTAGAGAGGCTGTCGTCTATAAGAATAAAGCCCTCATCTATTTCCGGCACATCGTTCCAGTCGCCGCTTTCGAGAACAGTAATGTCCGCTTCGGGTCTGATGAGGTTACGGCTTGAACCGTAGCAGCGTTCCGTTTTTGTGGCGTTGCCCTCGTCTTTGATATACTGCTCCTTCATCATATATTCTCCGACAGTATGGTATTCTCTGTTGTCGAGGGTTTCGGTGTTTACCTTTCCAAAGTCCCACGCCGATGCAAAGCATTTTGAGTTAATATCGTTGTTGCACAGCAAGTGGAAATGATAAGCGTACTTCTTGTGTTCTAAGCACCAAAGGTATTTGAACTCCGCATCCTGTTTTTTATAAGCAGTCCTCAGGCGGCGCAGCAGCTTATTCCATTGTTTCCTCGCTTCGTCCACGCTTGCAGGTCGATTTTCTCTTTTGTATGTAAAAGTAACGAAGTAATCGCCCTCGCTAAAATTCGAGTTAGCAAGGATAGCGAAACGCTCAATCTTATTGCGGTCGTTTACAGTCTCCTGTGCCGCTGATGTTTTATTTTCATTTCCTCGGCGGATAATCTGCCCCTTTGTGTTGTGCCGGGTCGCAAAGTATTTCTTAACGAAAAGAACATTGCCGCAGTTTACCACCTTTTGCATATATGGCATTTTTGTGTTTCCTTTCATTTAATTTCACACACCTAAATGTGGAAATGTAAAATTCCCACATTTTTAACGGCGTGTAAAATTTGTAATCAATAGAGGGAAGTGTAAAGCTATTGAAAGGATGGAAATTTCTTAACGGCTGAAATATGGAAATTATAAATTCCCACATTCCACCCTAAAATTCCCACCGTTCAACAGCACTAATATTACTGAAAGCATTTCACTTGTCTTTTTTGTACTTCAAAATTTTCTTTGCGATTTAAGTTATTGCTTTTTTACTCTTTTGTGTTCAAGAATTAATACTTAAATCGAGGTCCGAAAGGATATAATAAATATATCCTTTTGACTTGCATTTCTTACTTGAATGCTATATAATGAAAACACAGGTTGATTTTGTGATGTTGCTTTGTAACATTACATCCTACTGAGGCTGTTTCGCAGACAGCCTCTTTTATTTTTTGTCTGTTTTTTCAGGTTCGGGAATAACCTCGTATCTGAGTGCCAGCTCCTGCATATCTTTTGAACGGTCCGTCAACGGTCGCTTATGCGTTATCGTTGGCGGTTTTATTTTTATGCTGTTGACTTTCCCACCGAGATAACACAACGCTCCTCCTATTTCAAAGAAGCCACACATTCTTAATATCATAATGTTAAGGCCGTCATTCCTATACGGCTCGGCTATTGCTATGGTAAAAGCAATAATTCCTAAGCTGATAAGCAGGTCTCTTGATATATTCTTAATGTGTTTGCGATTTCGGTAGCGGCGAATTGCTCTTTGATTATATTTTTCTCTCTTATTCATTGCCGCCACCCTCGAATGATTCGTCAAAGGCCTTGCGATATATCACATAAGTCTTGCCGGCATCAATAATCTCAACATTTCTCTGCTTTAGATATTCAACAGCTCTTTTCGGTGAGCAATGCAGTGCTTCGGCAGCTTCTGCTATCGTAATGAATTTACTGTTGATGTCGGCACGGCGTAGTGTGTCCAGCAGGGTGGATAATTGAGTTTGATTCGCAGCAATCGAATCCCCGAGCTTGAGAAGCTTGTCAACCGTTACTTGAAGCTTAACAATGTCGTTCATTGTATCGTCAATCGTTTCTGCTTTAATTAACATTTTTTATCCTCCTATTTTTTGAATTGCATTAAGCACTGCAATAGTCATTTCCATATTTGTACTTTCAGTTGCAGGTACTATTAGCGGCGGCTCTGTGGTAAAGTTAATCATTACATATTCCTCGTCTGATGCAGAGTGTCTGAACTCGAGGGAACTTACCTTGTTGCACAGAGCTTTGACTGTTCTCTCCAAAAAGAGAGTTATAAACATTTTCTTTTCCATTTTTTAATCCTTTCTTTTTTAACTATTCAACCTACAATTAAACAGAGAGCATTCGTCGCAAGGGTTTAGTTGCTTTTATTTTTAAGAGGAGAAAAAAGAAGTATGGTTTTATGTCTGACGAACGGGTTTTGCGAACTATGTTGATGTTCGGATGCACGGAAGTATTGGCGCGGGCCAAAAGGGGTGATTAGCCTGCTCCTCACAAAACCGTAATCTCTCTGCTTAATTGTAGGTTGAAAATGTCACATATTGTGTCATTGATTTGCAAAAAAAATTGACTCAATAGGCACATTATAATAATGTGCAAGTTTTATTTTGGTTTCATCTCTTGGAATTCTCTGTTCTTTTTCATAAGATTGAAGCGCTTGATAGCTTATACCTATTTGAACGGCGACACATTTTATTGTCTCACTTCTTGCTTTTCGCAGGTCTCTGAGAATTTGACCGTATGAGTTCATAAATTCACCTCCTGATTTGAAATGCCACATCTTGTGACATTTGCATATTAGCACAGTTCAATTTATTTGTCAACACATTTTGTGGCTTTTTTTGTAAAAAATCGTTTTTGCTTATTGACTAAAGCCACAAAGCGTGGTATTATCGTCTTAGATTTGGAGCTGATGATATATGTTTTCGGATAAATTAAAGGAATTAAGACAAGCCAGGGGAATAACTCAAAAACAGTTAGCTGAGTGGTCGGGTCTCGGCAGGTCACAAATAAGTAATTATGAAAACGGGTTAAGAACTCCTGATTGGGAGACGCAAGAAATATTAGCGGATTTTTTCAATGTACGGCTTGACTATCTAATGGATAGAGATACTCCTAATACGAGAATACCTGTTTTAGGTAAGGTTATAGCCGGCATTCCGCTTGATGCTGTTGAAGAAATAATAGATTATGAAGAAATACCTATTGAAATGGCAAAAAACGGCGAGTATTTTGCTCTGCAAATTAAAGGTGATTCTATGGAACCTAAGTTTTCAGCCGGTGATGTAGTCATTGTGCGAAAGCAAGAGGATGTAGACAACGGTGATATTGCTATTGTTCTGGTAAATGGTAATGAAGCAACCGTAAAGAAAATCCGTAAGTTTGACGGAGGTATTAATTTGATACCGACAAATTCAAATTATGATGTAATCACATATACCAATACACAAATTGAGCAACTGCCTGTCCGTATCATAGGTAAGGTAGTCGAATTGCGTGCAAAGTTTTAAGATTATTAATTGCCTTTGCTAAATAGTGTATGGCTAGGAGCGATATGATGTTCAGTGAACAATTAAAAATGCTGAGGAGTCAAAAAAGACTGTCTCAGGCTAAATTGGCTGATAAGTTAGGTGTTTCGGCCAGCACAGTTGCTATGTGGGAAAGCGGTGAAAGGGAACCGAAAAATTACAAAACTTTGGAATTAATCGCAGATTACTTTAATGTAAATATGGAAGTCTTGTTAACAGGCAAACTTTCACCTACTAAAATACCGGTATTGGGCAGAGTGATAGCGGGCATTCCGATTGAAGCAGTTGAGGAAATAATAGATTACGAGGAAATTCCTCAGTCTATGGCAAAAAACGGCGAGTATTTCGCTCTGCAAATTAAAGGTGATTCTATGGAGCCTAAGTTTTCAGCCGGTGATGTAGTCATTGTGCGAAAACAAGAGGATGTCGACAATGGTGATATTGCTATCGTTCTGGTAAATGGTAACGAAGCAACCGTAAAGAAAATCCGTAAGTTTGACGGAGGTATTAATTTGATACCGACAAATTCAAATTATGATGTAATCACATATACCAATACACAAATTGAGCAACTGCCTGTCCGTATTATAGGTAAGGTAGTCGAATTGCGTGCAAAGTTTTGAAATGATTATATATCTATTAATGAAAGAAAATATATGGCTACTTTTTCAGAAAGATTAAATGAAGCTTTAGAAAGTAAAGGAATTAGTGCAGCAGATTTATCAAGGTATTTAGGCGTTGATGAGGGTACTATTTCTAATTATAGAAAAGGTAAATATGAACCAAAGCAAAGAAGAACGCAGGCTATAGCGACATATCTTAATGTTTCAATTCCTTGGCTAATGGGGGCAGATGTCCCTATGGATAGGATTGAAAATATAATATCCGTTTCTAAAGTAAAGAAAATACCTTTACTTGGCAGAATAGCTTGTGGCGAGCCTATTCTTGCTCAAGAGAATTGGGACGAAACCGTTTTGTTGCCAGAAAATGTAACGGCTGACTTCGCTTTAAGATGTAAAGGCGACAGTATGATAGATGCGAGAATTTATGACGGTGACATTGTTTATATAAAGTCGCAATCTCAAGCTGACAACGGCTCTATTGTGGCTGTACTTATTGATAATGAGGCAACCCTAAAGAGATTTTACCGCCCGAATGATAATACGGTTATCCTTCAGCCGGAAAATAAAAATTACCAACCTATGGTATTTGTTGGTAACGAAATAAGTAAAATTCGTATAATCGGTAAGGCTACTTACTTTTTAAGCGAAATTAATTGAAACATATAAAATAAAGGAGAACAAAACAATGAAAAATAAAAAGCTGACAAAAATATTATTGATTATCCTTATCCCTATATTAATAGTTTTGGTAGCGTTAATAGCTATTATCAATTCGCCTAGCGATACGGAAACTACGACAGATTCAAGTCAGTTGACTGTTCGCTACGGTGAATTGTTGAGTACAAAAGAAGGCACTACCGACGACGGCGGCCCTCGTGTTGTAGTAAAGACTAAAATAACATCAAGTTATGATAATGCGGCTACAGTAAGACAGAATTATTATAATGTTGCTGACTTGATTAGAAACAAGGGTTTTAATAAATATGATGAAATTCAATATTGGGCAGTTGCCGATATGACATCAGGTAATGAATCTAAGGTTGTAGCTTTTACTCTTGATAAAGAAAGTATTGAAAAGATATATAACGAGCAAGTGCTTGATGATAATATAGGCGAGATTGCCGATGACTTATTTATTCATAGTAGTTTAAGAAGCGATAAATAAAAGATATATTATGATAAAGAAAGATATTAAATTGCCTATCATTTTTATGGTAGCCGGATTGTTGATGTTCGTTGCTGCTTTCTTGGTTAGTAACGAGGATTTATTAACGGTGTTGTTTTTAGTCGGTCCGATAGTCTTTGTTGTTTCGCTGATTGTGTTAATTGTTCGGGTGGTAAAAAACGGCAGAGCTTCGGATACTCAGGCTGAACAGTTGAGACCTACCGTAAAGATGTTATATCGAAGCGGACTAAGAGGAGTAGAAGTTTCTCCTGTTGTCCTTGAGCTTGACGAGAACAACGGTAAAATTTTAATTCACGCAAAACCTAAGTATTGTAACGGCGTGTCTGAATTTTCTCTTGATGTAGATAAAATTACGGCAGCAGGAGTTGAAAAGAATGTTTCTTATGAGCCGTCAAGCGGAATGGGCAGGGCAATAGTCGGAGGAGCATTGTTTGGGGTTGCCGGTGCAATGATAGGAGCAGCTACGAAAAAGGACAAAAAGGTTACCGATGTGGCTTATGTTATTCGTTATAAAGACGAGAATGTTCCGAAATTCTTAGTTCTCAAGGATTTAACAATCAATGAGGGAAAGAAATTCTTTGATAAAGTTAATACTTTAATCAACATAAATAAAGCCAATGCCGACGGAAGCATTGAACTGTAAAATAAAAAATCCCTCAGGGCTATTGGCGTAGCCTTGAGGGTGAAAGTAGAGTGTGATAACACAATACTCCCGTGCAAGAAGTATTGTATCACACTCTGCTTGAATTTGCAAGTAGGGTATTTTTATGCCCTTTTTCAGTAATGAACGAAAAGGAGTTTGAGACAATATGGGAAAGAGACTGCGTGGCAACGGTGAGGGTACCTGCTACTATAACGAGAAAACTAAAAAATATGTGGCACAAGGCTTCTATAACGGTAAGCGAATTTCTCGAAGTGCTAAGACAAAAACGGAAGCCAGAAAGCAGCTTGACCTTGCTTACAGGAAATTGGAAGCGGAGCAGGAACAAACTATTAAGATACCGTCGCTGTATGATTTAATCCTTATGCAGATTCAGGACGATTTTGATTTCAACCTTATTAAGGAGACTTCATACAATCGGCGTGTTTTGAATGCTGAGATTATTCGCAAGGCAGACATAGGAAAAAAGCTCGTTGACAAGATTACCGAATACGAGCTTAAAGAATTTTTCAAAAGCAAGACTTTTTACAGCAACAGCACGCTGTCAAAACTGTATCAGGCAATAAAAAAAGCCTTTACCTACGCCGAACGAAAGAAAATGATTAAGGATAATCCAATGCTTGAGGTGCAACGGCCTAAGTCTGATAAGCCCAATAAGAAAATTTCGGCTCTTACGCTTCAGGAGGAGCAGAGGTTTATTTCAATTCTTAATGACGAGGAAAAAGAAAATAGGTACCGTTATCAATTCCTGATTATGCTCTTTACCGGTATGCGAATGGGAGAGATTAATGCCCTGACTTTGAACGATGTTAATTTCAATTTTCATACAATTACAATAAGTAAGACGGTATCGAAGGGCGAAAAAGACAAGCCTATTATATCAAGCACGCCCAAAACCGATGCAGGTAATCGTATTTTGCAAATTAAGGATACGGTTGAAAACCTGCTCCGTGATTACATAGATAATCATTACAGGGACAATCCGGAAAAACTGTTGTTTTATAATCGCCTAAGCGGCGAGGTTATTCCTACATCGGTGGTGAACGGAGCGTTCAAACGAATTGTCGAGCGATATGAGATTGTGCCGATGCACGATGAAATGTTTTCTTTGTCCGAACGCAGAAAAAAGAATGTTGCATATAAAAAATACACCTACTATAAAAAAGTGGGTGACGAATATATTTTACTCGGTAAAGAAATGCCAAGAGATTGGAATGCCGGGGCAGGGCAGTATTACGAGAAAAAGAAAGTATCAGACAAGCCGTATAATCAGCATATGCTTCGTCATACTTTCGCAACACGGTGTATCGAAAACGGAATTGATTATATTTCTCTGCGAGATATGCTCGGCCATTCGGATATAAAAATTACACTTGACACCTATTGCGATGTAATCGGCGAGTATCGCAATAAACAATTTGATTTAGTTGAAAAAATTAATTCAAATATAATGCAAACCGATACCAAGAGTGAAAACACGCCTATGAAATTTGCAGTAGATTTGCAGTAGAAAAGCATTTGAACGCCGTTAAACGAATTTGAAAATTAAAACAAAACTCCCGAAACCCTCTAAAACAGGGCGTTTTGCAAAACAAAAAGAAGTTCAATTAATCTTGAACTTCTTTTTTGTTTGGTTGCGGGGACAAGACTCGAACTTGCGACCTCCGGGTTATGAGCCCGACGAGCTACCAACTGCTCTACCCCGCGATATATGTGCTTTGCATTTTTGAGTGCTTTACTATTATAACAGAAATTTTACATAAGTCAATACCTTTTTGAAACATTTTGAGTAAAAACAAAAACGGGCAGTGGAAATATTGATTCCTAACTACCCATCTTCGCTGTTTAATTAAAAACAATCTCATGTGCTGTGAGTTGCTGACACAGCAATCGGCGCTGTTACCGAAGCACCTACCGAATATATACAAGCATATCGGTTGTGTATATATTACAACATTTAACTTTTTTTGTCAAGATATTTTATTAATTTTTGTTAATGCGTTTTTTATGGCAAATACTTTAATTATGGATAGAAGCTATTTGAAAAAGATATGTGCTGTCGGTGCTGCGATGATAGAAAACGGCGCCGAGATTTCCAGGGCGGAGGATTCGCTCAGGCGTATGCTTTTTGCCCGTGGGCTTAGCGCAAGCGTGTTTTGCCTAAACAGTTTAATGATTGTTGTGTGCGATGACGAGGTGTTTGTAAGCAGGATTGACAAAAATGAGCTTAACCTAAGTGAGATTGACAGACTTAATGCGGTGTCTCGTGAACTGTGCGGTGAGGCTTGCGTTCACCGTGACGAGAGCAAATATTCATTACCGTTTAGGTGCGTTTGCGTGCTTTTGGCAACGGGAGCTTTTTCTGTTTATTTCGGTGGGGGATTGGCAGATGCGATTATAAGCGGTGTTGTCGGACTTATAATTATGAAAATGCCCGATTTGAATATAGGCTCGTTTGCCAATGTCTTAATGCAGTCATTTGTTGCGGGCGTTTTGGCATATGTTCCGCTGTTTTTTGGCGTTAATTGCTCTGTCGAAAAAATAATGATTGGCACCGTTATGCTTCTCGTTCCCGGGATAACGATAGGCAATTCTGTTCGTGATATTATGTATTGCGACACTCTTTCGGGTATTATCGAATTTACTCAGTCCGTGTTTACTGCTCTTGCCATTGCGTTCGGCTTTTCTTTGGCGGTGATTATTGTAAATGGTTGAAAGAGTGCTTTTGTGCGTGCTTGGAACGCTCGGATTTTGCGGTGTGTTAAATGCGCCGAAAAAACACATATTATATATTATTCTCGGTGCGTTTATCTCTGCCGGAGGATATGAAATATGCACAAGCAGGCTCGGCTTGGGCGTGTTTTCGTCAACCTTGATTTCAGCCGTATCTGTTGAGCTTTACAGTGAGATAACGGCTCGTGCAGTGAAAACTCCTGCAATAGTAATACTCCTTCCGTGCGAAATTCCGCTTTTGCCCGGAGGGTATTTGTATTATGCAATGACCTCGGTGGTGCAACGACGATACGAACAGTTTTTGCACTATGCAGGACTTACCGTTTCGGTTGCATTTGCGCTTGCTATGGGTGCGGTTGTGTGCTTGATTATATTGGCAGTAATAAGGCGAATTAAAGAACGCTTTACCCATATGTGAATTTGTGCTAAAATGTATTCGGTGATAATATGAAAATTTTAATTGCGCCCGATTCTTTTAAGGGCAGTATGACGGCAGAAACGGTTGCCGATACAATTTCAAAAGCAATAGGCGATAATGCACAATGTCGCTGTTTGCCTCTTTCTGACGGGGGAGAGGGCTTTTGTAAAGCAGTTTACGGAGCCTGTGGGGGCGAAATGGTAAGCGTTAAGTGCCACGATATTTATTATAATGAGATTGAGGCAAAAGTGCTGGTTTTGGACGATACCGCAGTGGTGGAATGTGCTGCCGCTTCAGGACTTCAGCCTAAAAAGAGAGTTATGCTGTCGTCGTCTTACGGTACGGGAGAACTGATTAAATATGCCGCTGAGCTGGGCTGCAAACATATCGTTTTGGGCTTGGGCGGTACGGGCTGTTGTGACGGCGGTATCGGTGCGTTGACTGCTCTGGGAGCAAAGTTTTATGACGAAAATCAAAATGTAATGCAAAGACCGAAAAGCAATGATATGAATTTTGTTTTCGGAATGAATGTCAGAGATTGTATAGGAGGCTTTGATATTACTTATGCCTGTGATGTGGAAAATACATATTACGGCAAAGACGGTGCGGCTTATGTTTTTGCAGCACAAAAAGGTGCGAATAAAACTCAGGTGCAGGAGCTTGACGAGGGTTTGCAGAGAGTAAACGCATTTTTTTCAAACAGCGTTGCAAATGTTAAAGGAACAGGTGCCGCAGGCGGAATTTGCGGCGGCTTATACTCTGTTTACGGCGGTGAAATCGAGTCGGGATTTGATATTCTTTCTCGCTTTTACGCTCTTGACGAGGAAATCAAACAGGCGGATGTCGTGATAACGGGCGAGGGTAAAACAGACGCTCAAACACTTATGGGCAAAGCACCGTTTAGGCTTGCTCGACTTTGCAAAAAGTACGGCAAGAAATGCGTTGTAATCAGCGGAAGCATTGACGGTGTAAAGCTCGGTGACGAAACGCTGTCTTTGGTTGACGATGAGATTACGGCAGATGAGGCGATTAAGCACGGCAGCGATGTGCTGTATAAAAAAGTGCAAAAGAGCCTTGAAATAATCTTAAAATAAATATATAATTAACTAATAACTTTGAGACATATTAAGGAGAATAATTATGAAAGTAAGATTACCAAAGCACAGAGAATTTTTAATTAAATTTGCAGACGATTATCCGCTTGAGGCTCAGGCTTGGGAGGAGCTTAACAAAATCGTAAAGGATTATTGCGTTGACGGCAAGAGCCTTTATACCCCTACATTCATTGAGGATAACGAGGACAAGGTTAAGGCACTTCAGGAAAAGTATGAGTTTACATACGAAATAATCGAAAAGTAAGTTTTTGAATAGTATTGGAATACATAATGACAAAGAATAAAATTTTTACCGTTGCCACCGCACACCTTGATACGGCGTGGAGATGGGAACTGCCAAAAACAATTAATGAGTATTTACCTAAAACCGTTAAGGATAATATTGAACTGATAGAAAAATATCCTCATTACCGCTTTAATTTTGAGGGGGCTTTTCGCTATGAGCTTATAGAGGAATATTATCCTGAGGATTTTGAAAAAATAAAGCAGTATGTTGAGCAGGGCAGATGGTGCGTAAGCGGCTCTGCTTACGAAAACGGTGATGTGAATATTCCGTCACCCGAGGCGCTTATTCGTAATTTTCTTTACGGCAACAGATATTTTGAGGAAAAGTTCGGCAAGACATCAAGAGACGTTTTTTTGCCTGATTGTTTCGGTTTTGGTTATGCGCTGCCGTCTGTTGCGGCACATTGTAATCTGCTCGGAATGTCAACTCAAAAGCTGGGTTGGGGCGGAGCGTATGAAACTCCGTTTGACATTGGCGTTTGGCAGGGCGTGGACGCAAGCAGAATTTATGCAAATCTGAAATCGCTTTCGTATCGTAACAGCTTTTATGGTGATATAAGGGGCGACCTTAAAATCATTGATAAGCTTGCAGAAAACGGTGTGTACTATAACCTGCCGTGGGCTATGAGCTATTACGGAACAGGTGATTGGGGAGGCGCTCCCGACGAGACTTCCGTTTGGTCGGTAGAGGAGAGCATTGCATATAACGAGGAAAGTGACACAGAGGTTATCAGCGCATCCTCCGATGAAATGTTTGAGGAACTTGATAAACTTCCAAATACTCAAAAGGATGCACTCAGCGTGTGGGATAACGAGCTTGTTATGCGTTCTCACGGCGTGGGCGGATACACTTCACGAGCAATGTCAAAGCGTCTTAATGCAAAGAATGAGGCGCTTGCAGATATGTGCGAACGCTCCTGCGTTGCTTCGGAGCTTTTAACCTCTTACGCTTATCCTAAGAGCGTGATAGATTCTGCGTGGAAAAAAATCATTCAGCATCAATTTCACGATGATATTACAGGCACCTCTACAATGCTTCAGTATAACGACAGCTGGAATGATTATTTTGCGTCGTTGAAGCAGCTTCAGGGCGAGTATCAGGCGGCTGTCGGTGCTGTTGCAAACGAGCTTGACACTTCTTGGTGTGAGGGTACGGCTGTCATTGTCAATAACCCTGTGGCTGTAAAGCGTAAGGCTTGCGTCGAGGCTCGCATTAAGCTTGCAAGAAATGCAAAATATGTAAAGGTGCTTGACAAAAACGGCAAAGAAGTCCCGAGCCAGGTTACAAAAAAGACGGGCAAGGAATTTGATATTGTATTTACAGCTTGCGTGGACAGCGTCGGCTATCGTGTTTATGATGTTGTCGGCTCTGATAAACCGTGCAGTGTTAAAACCGATTTGGCAGTAACGGAGCATAGCTTGGAGAATGCCAAGTATAAGCTTATGTTTAATAAAAACGGTGATATTGCGTCACTTGTTGATAAGAAGCTTAAAGTTCAGCTTCTTTCCTCACCGATAAAGCTTGCACTTCATCATAATTTGGGCGAGCTTAATTATCCGTCGTGGGAAATCAGAAAGGCGGACATTGACTCTCAGCCTTACTGCTATGCAAATACTCCGAAGTTTGAAATTTTGGAAAACGGACCGTCAAGAATTTCCGTCAAGGTGAGCCGTGATGCTGATTTTTCAAAGGTTGAGCAGGTTGTCAGCCTTGAGAGCAACGGAGAAATTGTAAGGGTTGATAACTATATTGATTGGCAACAGCGCAGAACCTTGCTCAAGGCGCAGTTCGGTTTCACCTGCTCAAATGAGTACGCTTCGTACGATTTGGGCTTGGGTTATATAAATCGTCCTAATAACAGCGATAATCTTTATGAAGTGCCTGCGCAAAAATGGGCTGATATTACGGATTCGTTCGGCAGATACGGTGTAAGCGTGCTTTCGGATTGTAAGTACGGCTGGGATAAGCCGGAGGACGATATGCTTCGCCTTACCTGTATACATACTCCGACAGGTGCGTTTACTAAGGATGCCCGTCAGGATTTGCAGGATATAGGCAGAAATATTTTCTCCTTTGGTATATTCAGCCATAAGGGCGCACTTTCTACACCTACTCAAATTCAGTCGCAATGCTTTAACGAGGGGCTTGTTGCATTTCGCACTACTTCTGTCAGAGAGGGTGCTTTGTCCGACAGTTTTTCGCTTCTTAAAACCACTTCGGACAGCGTTCTTGTAAGAGCCGTAAAGCAGGCATATGACGGTGACGGAATTATCGTCAGAGTAAATGAGGCTTGTGGTAAGGAGCATAAGGGAGCAGGAGTTAAGCTTTTCTGCGATATTGCTCAGGCAGAGGAAGTTTACGGAGACGAAAAGAAAATCAAGGACGCAAAGCTTGTTGACGGTGCGCTTGTGTTTGACTTGAAGCCGTTTGAGGTTAAATCCTTCAGACTTAGACTTAATGCAGAAAAAAACAAGGCTAAAGAAAATTATAAAAAACTCGATTTGCCGTTTAATTCCACGGGAATTACAGCCGATAGCTATAAGGTTAATTGTATTCTTCAAGGCAGCGGTATGAGTTTGCCCGACGAATTGATACCCGACAGCCTGACCGTTGCCGGCATTACATTTAAGATGCCTAATTGCGATATGGATAAAAATGTTCTTATCCCGAGAGGGCAGGAACTTGAAATCCCAAAGGGTGTTACAAAGCTTTATATGATTGCTGCCTCTGTTTTAGAGGATAAAACTGCTGTGTTTATGGCAGATAACAAAGAAAGAGTGATTACTGTAAATGCCATGACCGACCCTGTCGGCAGATGGGATATGAAAGGACTTGACCAACTTGCTCAGGTTAAAGAGGGTGCTTTGGCACTTGAACTTTCTCATACTCATCATCCCGAGGGTAATATTCCGGCAGGCAAGGCATATTTTTATTTGTATGAAATTGATGTAAGAGGTTGTAAAACGCTTACGCTTCCTGAGGAAAACAAAATTGTTATCCTTGCTATGACGGGCGTTAAGAAGTTTTCAAATACATATTTGGCAACCGAGCTTATTGATAATCCCGATAAGGATTATAAGCCGAGCGAAACCGCACCTATCGAAAAAATAATTGATAAGGCGGATTTCATATCCATTCGTGCCGGAAAGATACAGGATCAGATTAATTCCGGCAAGGGCAAAGGCTTTAAGAGAGATAATATCATAACAAATATTATTCGATCTTATACCAAATCCGAATGGTAAATATCGCATATGTCGGTCGGTGTGATTCCGACTGTATATAAATTTCGCCTTTGTAGGCATGGGCGGATAACAATGCCAAAATAATTATTCATAATACATTTGGCAGAACGGAGCAGAATTGTAATGAAATTCAGACACGATTTTTCTTTGGTGCATTCCACCGATAATTACAGACTTTATAATTGTGATGATATTAATGCAAGAATTGATTTTGTGGAGAATAATATTGTCAGGGTGGCTATTTATCGTCATTGCGACGAGATGCTTCCAACTTGCTGTATTAACCCTTACGGAGAGCCTAACTCCGCACCCAGAAACCGACTTGATACCGACGGATTTCATTTCGCCGATGTAACGGTTGATAAAACGGACAGAGGAGAGTATATTGAGCTTGAGTCGGGTATCGGAATAGATGTTGATTTTCATAACTTTTTGCTCTCATTTTATCAAGATGACGAGGTGTTGTTTGAGGACAGACGACCGCTTTCGTATAATCTTGAAAATGAGTTTGGCAGGGGATATTATCATTATATTTCCCGTGAGGAGGATGAAAGGATTTTCGGTCTCGGAGATAAGGGCGGCTTTATGGATAAGGCTGACCGAAATTTTAAGATAGAAACTAATGATTGTAAGGGCTATGATGCCGAAACCACCGACCCTCTTTATAAGCATATTCCGTTTTATATCTGTGAAAACAGCGTTGGAAGCTATGGCATTTTTTATGATACGAGTGCAACATGTTATATGGATTTCGGCAAGGAAATTAACAGCTATTATCAGCCGTTCAAGTCGTTTAAGACGGACGATAACTGCATAGTTTATTATGCGTTCTTTGGTACTAAGCTTGAAATTTTACGCTCCTTTGCCCGCCTTTGCGGTAAACAGGCATTTCCGCCTAAATGGAGCTTTGGTTTTTGTGCCTCCGCTTGCGAATATACCGGCTCTGATAATGCCGATGATAAGCTGTATGATTTTCTCAATAGCGTAAGTATGCAGGATTTGGAATGCTCCGGACTGTATCTTTCCGACAGCTTTGCTTCGGAAAAAGGAAAATGTCTTTTTGATTGGGATACCGAAAAGGTGACTTCTCCCGAGCAGCTTGTTAAAGATTTCAACCAAGCGGGCGTTCATATTTTGCCAAGGATTAAGCCCGCGCTTTCCGAAAATCACCCTATGTACGACGAGCTTTGTAAAAACGGAGCGTTTGTTAAAAATCCCGATGGCACACCGTTTGTTACACAGCTTTGGAACGGTTTAGGCTCTTATATAGATTTCACTAACCCTAAAGGCTATGAATTTTGGAAAAGTCAGCTTCGTACAGGACTTCTCGACTCCGGAATTAACGGCTTGTGCGATGATAATAACGAGTTTGATATTCGTGATTGGGACGCCCTCGCTTACGGCTTCGGCTACGGCCAAATCAAGGCGAGAAATATTCGGCCTAATCTTACCTATCTTATGGTTAAGGCTTCCTATGAGGCACAGCTTGAAAAGGCTCCCGACAAAAGACCGTATCTTTCTACAAGAAGCGGAAATATTGCGGTCAGAAGAATGGCGCAAACATGGACGGGCGACAATATGACCTCGTGGCACGACCTTTATTACGGCCACTATTTGGGTCTTACGCTTTCTATGTCGGGTATGTTCTTTTACGGTCATAATCTTGGCGGTTCTGTCGGAGATATGCCGTCAAAGGAGCTTTTTCTCAGGTGGATTCAGCACGGAATCTTTGAACCTCGCTTTGCAATAGACAGCAGGGCAGAGGACGGAAGTTCCGTAATGTCTTGGAGCTATCCCGAAATCGGCGACGCAGTCCGTGACATTTTTTCTCAGAGAAAACAGCTTATGCCTTATCTTTATTCCTCGGCGTATAACAGCGTGTCATATGACGAGCCTATGAATGCTCCGCTGTTCCTTTACTATGAGGACGAGGATATTGAGGAGGATTGCGAAAGCTTCCTTGTCGGCAGAGACTTGCTTGCAACCTGCGTTCTTGATGAGGGAATAGAGAATATTACCGCATATCTACCCGAGGGTGATGATTGGTATCTCGGCTCAAAATATTATAAGGGCGGTCAAAATGTCAGCCTTCACATTCCGCCAACCTCAAAAATGCCGTATTTTGTAAGAAGCGGTTGCGTGTTCCCGACAGATGAGGGCGAGTACGGCTTTAACAGCGAACAAAAACTTGCTTTTACCGTTTATCCGCTTAAATCGGGATTTTTCCAAAGTTCATTTTTCGATGATGACGGCGAGAGCTTTGAGTATAAAAAGGGTAATTGCGTTCGCCTTTTCTTCTCCGTTGTTTGCGAGGAGAATAAGGTAACCGTGTTTTATAAGAATATCGCAAAGCAAAAACTTGTTCCCGATATTCGTCTCATAGACGGCGATGACCGTAAACTCATTGTTCAAAGCGGAAAATAATATGATAAAATAAAAAGTCGGCTGTCTCACGCTTTTGTGAGACAGCCGTTTTTGTTATCGTGTCGGATAAGACATATTTGGTTTTAATCTAAAATAAACCGTTTTGTTGATTTTTATTTCAGCAATGCTTTTTGATAAAAGTCGAGTGCCTCTGTTATTACTTCCTGAGACGGTTCGGAGAATGGGTCAAGCACGCTGAATACATGCTTGAGCTTTTCGCCCTTGTATTCTCCGTAATCTATCAACTGAGATTCTATTCCTCTTTCTTGGAAAAGATTGTATGCCGTTACCGTTTGGTCGTGAGCCAGATTGTCACCCGAGCTTGTGACAAAGATTGCAGGGGGCATATTGTCGGCATATTCGATTATTTCGCTCAAATCCATGTAGTTGTATGTAGCCTTTTGCTTGTAATCTTTACCCCAAAGAGGCTTTGTGTAAACGCTATACATTCCGCCGTTTTTCATATATGCAACCGGAGAGGTGAGAAGCAGAGCCTTTATATTAAGGTTAGTAGCCTCCGTGTTAAATATCTCTCTAAGCTCGGGGCTTTGGTTAAGCACCGCTTCATACAATGCGAGCTGTCCGCCTGCGCTGTCTCCCGTCAACATAACGGAAGAGGGGTTTGCAGGATAGCTTTTCATATTTTCGCTTATCCATTTTAGTGCGCTTGCACAGTCTTGGATTTGCTCGTTCACCGTTACATCGGGTACAAGTCGGTAGCTTATGCTGAATACCGTGTATCCCTTGCTTGCAAGCTCCATACAGTAGTATTCGTTCAAATCCTTTGTGGCATACATCCAGCCACCGCCGTGTATGTCGATAATTACAGGTAAGCCCTCGCTCGGAAGCTCACCCTCGGGATAGAACACGTCCAGCATATGATACGGATTGCCCGTGTCGAGATACTTAATGTCCTTAACTTTAGTTATTTTTGACGGAGGGGTTTGCTCTGCGTGATTTTTCTTGTCGTCTTTGTCAACACCCTTCCATACTATTTGCATTATTTTTATGATAGGATTGCTCTCGAGTCCCTTACTGCTTGCGTCTTTGTATTCAATGCTTTGTGAACTTAGCAGTCCGCCTACATAAACAGCCTTGTCGCTCTTGTCGTCAACAGGTTTTGTCAGTATAAAAACTACGGCTGTTGCCGCAATTATTATCGCTAAGATAATGCCGAATACTATCCCCATCGTTTTTGCCCCCGTGTGCTTTTTACTTTCTACATTTTTAACAGAGTTTGCCATTGCCTTGCTCCTTATTATTTGCTAACTTTTATTTTATCAATGACATAATTCATTGTCAAGATGATATGAAAATATAAAACAAAAACCGCTGAGTAGTGTCAGCGGTAAATTTGCTTTTTGTTATGCTTCTTTTTTCAGCTGGCGCTCAAGCCAAGTTGCGCCCAAATCGAGTGCGGTAAATAATCCCTGCTTCTCGCTTTTTTTAACAATTCTGTCCTTCGGCGGTAATGTATCGTCGGTAGCAAGCAACTGAATAGTAACATCCTTAGCTAAGGTAATGTCCTTTAACTTTTCGCTTTGCTTTACTGTAAGAACAACTACATACGCATCGTTAATGTCTCCGTAGTAGATGGTGTCCCCCGATCTCACCAAAGGCTTTCCTTTGTATTCAAGAAATTTTTCTTCTGCCAAAGGTAACCCTCCCTTACTAACTATTTGAGATATGACTTAACCATTTCTGCAAGCAGCTCGTCACGGTCAATTTTACGAATGAGGCTTCTTGCATTGTTATGGGTAGTAATATATGTCGGATCCTCGGAAAGAATGTAGCCGACTATTTGGTTTATCGGATTATAGCCTTTTTCCTGAAGGGCATCATATACGCTGCTGAGAGTTTCCTTCATAATGTCCTCGTTGTCGTTCGCAATCCTAAATGTCATAGTCTTGTCTTTCACTTTATCCACCTCCGCATAACGAGTCTTATTAATCATATGTTAAATCAAGATATATTATATACATTTTTATGTGTAATTTCAATACTTTTTTTAATTTTTGTCAATGGGGTGCTAAAAAACTTGACTTAATTGCCTTTTAGGGTTATAATTTACTCGAATTTAATATCAATGGCAGTGAAGCGGTGTAAGTAGAGGTTGCGTTTTATCTTCAGAGAGTGTGCGTTTGGTGCGAGCATACGGTGTCGTGGCTTTGAATTTCAGCCTGCCCAGCCTCTTTGCGAGAAAGTAAGCAAAGCGTACGCCTGCGTTAAAGGTTAAAGAGGTATGTCACAGTGCATACAATTTGAGTGGTACCACGGAAATTTTCGTCTCATTTATTGAGGCGTTTTTTTATTATGTCGGGCTTTGCCCGAAACGGAGGAAATTATGGAACAGAAGATTAAAGGTCTGAGAGAAGCGTTTGAAAACGAACTCAAGGACATCAAAGACTTGTCCGAGCTTGAAAGCATAAGGGTTGCGTATCTCGGTAAAAAGGGAAGCGTTACCGATTTGCTCAAGGGTATGAAGGAGCTTTCCGTTGAGGATAAAAAGGCTTTCGGCCAAATGATTAACGAGTTAAAAACAGCCGTTGCAAATCGTATTTCCGAAAAGACACAAGAAATGAAAGAGCTTGAAGTTCAAAAGGAAATCGAGCTTATGCCACAGCTTGATTTGTCTTTGCCCGCAAATCTTAACAGAGGTTCTTATCACCCTGTTACAATCGTTCAAAGACAGTGTGAGCAGATATTTAAGTCAATGGGCTTTACCGTTGAGGATTATCCTGAGGTTGTTTCCGACTATGAGTGCTTCGAGTCGGTTAATGTGCCTAAGGATCACCCTGCAAGAGATATGCAGGATACCTATTATCTTACAAACGGTCAGCTTTTGAAGTCACAGACCTCTGCCGCACAAAATGCAATTTTGAGAAAATATAAGGATGCGCTCATTAATGACGGCACTCCGATTAAAGCTATATTCCCGGGCAGATGCTTTAGAAATGAAGCAACCGATGCCTGCCACGAAAATACCTTCTTCCAAATGGAGGGTATGATGGTAGGTAAGGACATTTCTATTTCAAACCTTATCTATTTTATGAAAACTATGCTTTCCGAGGTGTTCCAAAAGGATATTAAGGTCAGACTTCGTCCGGGCTTCTTCCCATTCGTTGAGCCGGGATTTGAGCTTGATATAAGCTGCCTTATCTGTGGCGGTGACGGATGCCCAAGCTGTAAGCACAGCGGATGGCTTGAGCTTTGCCCTTGCGGTATGATTCACCCCGAGGTACTTCGTATGGGCGGAATTGACCCTGATGAGTACACCGGCTTTGCGTTCGGCTTAGGTCTTACAAGACTTGTTATGATGAAATACGGCATTAAAGATATTCGTGATTTGAACGGCGGAAGCCTCAAGGCTATGTGCCAGTTCACCGATGACGAGTAAGAAAGGGGAGTGACATTATGTTTTTATCTATGAATTGGATTTCCGATTTTGTTGATTTATCGGGACTCGATAAGCTTAAATTAATCAATCAGTTTTCGCTCTCCACAGCAGAGGTTGAAAACGACATTTTCTTCAAGGGCAGCGATATTTCCGGCATAGTTGTTGCAGAAATTAAGTCTGTTGAGGAACATCCGGAGTCAAAGAAGCTTCATCTTTTGAAGGTTGACATCGGCGAAAGTGAACTCACAGATGTTGTGTGCGGCGCACCTAATGTCAGAGTGGGTATGAAAACAGCGTTTGCAAAGCTCGGTGCAAAAATCGGTGATATAGAAATCGCACCTCGTAAGCTTGCAGGCTATATTTCAAACGGTATGTGTTGCTCCGAAAAGGAAATCGGCATTTCCGACGATAACAGCGGTATTATGGAAATTACCGATGATGTTGAAAACGGTACAGACCTCAAGAGTATTTACGCTATTGACGATATTGTTTTTGAGGTTGATAATAAATCGCTTACAAACCGTCCCGACCTTTGGGGACATTACGGAATTGCAAGAGAATTTGCCGCACTTTCGGGCAGAGAACTAAAACCGCTTGAAACAACAGACCTTTCAAAATATGATAACCTTCCTAAGGTTGATATGAAAATTGAGGACCCTCTTTGCCAAAGATATTCGTGTATGCAGCTTGAGGGAATTAAGCGTACGGTTTCTCCCGTTGATATGCGTATCCGTCTGTTCTACTGCGGAATGAGGGGCATTAATTTCCTTGCAGACCTTACAAATTATCTTATGCTTGAAATGGGACAGCCTATGCACGCATTCGACAGCCGTAAGGTTGAAAAAATCAGAATTAAGAGATTTGACACCCCGTTTACCTTCCAAACACTTGACGGCGTTGAGAGAAATATAGACGAAAATACCCTTATGATTTGCAACGATAACACACCTGTTGCAATCGCAGGTATTATGGGCGGTCTTGACAGCGAAATCGTTGATGATACAACCACCCTTACTCTTGAATCGGCAACCTTTGACGCTGCTTCAATCCGTAAGTCAACCGTTCGCCTATCTCACAGAACAGACGCTTCTATGAGATATGAAAAGTGCCTTGATCCTGAAATGACCGTTACCGCTATTGCAAGATTTGTTAATCTTTTGCAAAAATATGACAGCGGTGCCACCGTTGTTTCTTCTCTCAGCGATGACTATGCTTACCATTATGATAAGGTTGAGCTTAGCTTTAATAAGTCGTTTGTTGATAAATATACCGGCATTGATATTTCAAATGATACAATTATTAAGACCTTGACCTCTCTCGGATTTAAGGCTTGCGTTGATAATGACGAATTCACTGTTGATGTTCCGTCGTGGAGAGCAACTAAGGATGTAACAATGAAAGCCGATATTATCGAGGAAATCACCCGTATTTACGGCTATGATAATTTTGATGTTCATACCGCTGTTGCACCTCTTTATCCTGTTCGCCCCGATGTTGAAAAGACAGTTGAGGACAGAATAAAGGACTTGCTTGTTAAGAGATTTTCACTTCATGAACTTCATTCTTATGTCTGGTCTTATTATGACGAGCTTAAAGCTATCGGTTTGGATGCAGACGGTGTTATTAAGCTTGACGGAGCAACAAACCCTAATATAGAGACAATTCGTCGTTCTATGATTCCTACACAGCTTTGTCAGGTTAAGAGCAATACTTCTTTTGCTCTTCGCTTTGGTATTTTTGAAATCGGCAGAGTTGTAACAGGTCTTGACGAAAACAATAACTGTATCGAAAAGAAAAAGCTTGCTATTACTCTTTTCAGCAAGATTGCTCCGGTATCTGTGCTTTTCTATAAGCTTCGTGATATTTTGGAGATTATGTCGGATGATATTAAGCATAAGACTCTTACCTTTGAGGCTAAGCAGGCAGAATATCCTTATCAGCACCCGGTTAATCTTAACAGAGTTTTCTGCGACGGTGTGGAAATCGGCGAAATCGGTATCGTTTATCCTACCGTTCAAAAGAAAATTGATAAAAAGGCTTCAATAGTATATGCCGAAATTGATGTAGAAGCTTTTGCAAATATCGAAAACGCTTCCATTCAGTATATTGAGCCGTCAAGATTCCCTGAAATGGAAATTGACCTTTCGTTTATTTCAAAGACCTTTGCCCCAATCGCAATAGCTATCGCAGAGGCAAAAAGCCCACTTGTTAAAAATGTTTATGTAACCGACATTTATGAGGACGAAAATGACGGAAGTAAGTCTATCACTACCCGAATTGTGTTTGCTCACCCCGAAAGAACACTCACTAAGGAAGAAGTAACCGAGGTTACCGATAAGATTATAGGTAGTTTGAAAGACAAGGGAATTGAGTTAAAAAAATAGTATACAGAAACATTAAAGACCTCGATTTTTCGAGGTCTTAGTTTTATATTTATGCGATTTTTGTTTCAAGCAGTTTGTTGTATATTATGTCTGCAAATATTTTGTGTCCCTCAGGCGTAAAATGCTCTCTGTCGCTCTTGCTCGGCTGAACATAATCGGCGGCTGAGACAATAGCAACGCCTTTTTCTTTTGCCACCTTTTCGTATTCATCAAAAAGATTTTGCGATACCTCAACCGAATGCCTGTTAAATTCGGGGTCGTATTCTTCTTTCCATACCTCATCTCCAAGATGAATGGGCGATACGATAATTATATTTTTCGGCGAGATGAATTTCAGCAGTTCGTCCACGCACAGACCCAGCCCCTTTGCGATTTTGTAAGGATTTGCATTATAGCAGGATTTGCAGTCATTAGTGCCGAGCATAATCACTGCTGCGTCTAGATAATTCGATTCGAGTATCTCCGGCAGCGATTCCAATCCGTTTCTGTTTTTGCGGTATGCGTCATCAAATATCGTGGTTCTTCCGCACAACCCCTCTTCAAGCACTCGTATGTCGTGCTTTTCGAATTTTTCCTGGAGCAGGCTCGTCCATCTTACACCCCACGAATATCGCTCATGAGTCTTTGGTATCAGACCCCATGTGTTAGAATCACCAAAGCATAATAACTGTTTCATATAACCGTTCCTCTCTCTGTATTGTAACTAATACCTATTAAGCCTATGTATTTAATAGGTATTAACATAATTGCATTATATCACCGCTTTATGTTCTTGTCAATAGGGCAAAAAAGAAGCTGTTTCAAATAAGAAACAGCTTCTGCTTAACAGTTAAATAAATCATCAAAAGAAATATTGAGTATTTCTTTAATTAAATTTATTTCGTCAGGATAGACATGCCTTTGACCTACTTCTATTTTTGCAAGAGCAGATCGTGTTATATCACAACCGTTTAGTTGAAGTTTTGTTGATAATAATTCTTGTGTCATTCCTGAAGATTCCCGTAGTTCTTTAATTTTTCTACCAAATTTGATTTCATACTCGACATTCATATGAGATTCTCCTCTTGCACTCGTTTGGGTGCATTTTGTTGTTGACATTATTTTACACATCTGCTATACTTGTATTGCACCTATATAAGTGCAATAAACGTGAAAAGAGGAATTTTATGAGATTTATTTGTATTTTAAGCATTTTGGCTTCATTGTTTTGCTCAGCAATATACACGGTTGCTGGAGGCGGACCATTTCTTGCTACTGTTGAAGGAATTTTGATATTTGTGTCATGCGGAAGTTTTGTTTTATATCAACTGTTTGAAAGAGGTAAAAATAGCGGAAACAGTGAAAATAATGAGGATAAAAAAGATAAATAATTGATTTGTAAGGAGGTGAAATTATGGGAAGCGGAACTGATTATTACAGAATTACTCACACCGGCGGAAGCGTAGTTATACTTGCGTTTAGTGAGATTGATGCGATAGATAAATTCAAAAAGCAATATCCTCAATATTCAATAAAAAGCGTTGAGAAAAAATAGCTTATTCTAAAAAAACAGGCACTGCAATTTTTGCTGTGCCTGTTTTGCTTATTCTATTGCGTCCTTTACTGCGTCGCCGGCTTTGTCAACTGCCGAGCCTACGCCGTCGGCAACATCATTTACACCGTCTCCGATGTCCTCTCCTACTTTGTCTGCCTTGTCCTTGACATTTTCTCCTGCCTTTGACAAATCCTCTTTTGCCTTTGACTCGACAGGCTTTGTTGTCTCGGTTTCCGCATTGGTTGCGGCTTGTGTTGTTGTTACAACATTTTGACTTTGGTTTTTGTTACTTGCACAGCCTGCAAAAACAGCGATGATTGCTGTTACAGCAAACAAAAAAGCTATAATTTTTTTCATTAATATCATCCTTTCGCTGATAGTGTTTGCATACAAATTAAAAATTATTCATTTATTTTACCATTGTGCCGTTATCGCTTTGAAGCATAATCATAATGTCTTCCTCAAAACCGTTGTCGCAGTTTATATAAACGAGCGCATTTTCGCCCGTGTCTTTGCTCTTGCAAGTAAATTCATAGCATTGCACCTCGTTTCCGCTTTCCTTGGGAATTGTGCAAATTCTTGAGCCTTCAATCGTTAAATATTTTGAAACTCTTGCCCTTGCCTCGTCCTCGCTGAGTGTGATTTTCTGCTTTTCTCGCTTATAATGATTTGTTAAATAGGTGCTTGCGTCGAGCGTTACAACTTCTCCGTCAGCCATAGAAATGCCTATCTTGATTAGGTCGCCGTAATATCGCACACCGTCCTTTGAGTAAGCACAGTTTACGGTGCAGATGTTGCCTTGCGTTGAGTAATAGCACACCTCCATATCGCCGTAACCCAGCTCCTTTAGTGCAGTCGTTGCCAAATTGCAGGCATTCTCTTGCGAAATTCCCGAGGAGGAAATCAATCCTGAATAAATAATCTCTTTTATATATCCGCCCTGCTTTGTAATCAGTACGGTGTATCTGCCGCACTTGAAGGTGTAGCAGGGGATTTTTGATTTGTCGTCGGTCTCGTAATTTATTGCGTTTATATTCGTATTTAATGCTTTTGCCGCAATCTCACGGCATTCCTCTTTGGTGTAGACCTCGCTTTCCGACACAAGCTTTGAATTTCTGTTTAGCACCTGGTCGGAGAACGGACCGTCGTATATCAGAGTGGGGAAGTCGTCAAAGGTTTTTGCGCCTGTCGAAAAGTTGTTTGACAGAGCAGTTACATTTATTTCGCCCGAGCCTTTTACCTGATTGTTTGTGATTTTTGCACCAGCGTTCACCGTTGCAATCATTTCATTTGTACGCTCGCTGAATTTTTGTGCATAGCCGAGAAGCGTTTTCAACCCTTCGTGTTCCTCGTCCGTAATGCTTTCGCCCTTTTCAACCCTTTTGCCGATGTATTGGGCATAATCGGAGCATTGCGTTAAAAATTTGTATGCGTTGTTCAATTCGAGCTGAGACACGGGCAGTCTGCTCATTGCGTTTTTTGCCGTACTGCAAACCGCATACAGATCTCTGCTTAAATCGTAAATTTCACCGTAAGAACTTGAATACAGGCTCTTTGTAATGTCCGTGTCGATTTGGTTAAGACATTCGTTTAATTCGGAAAGACTTTGCTGATATGAAATCTCAAGCTCGTTTTTGTATGCCCTGGCTGAATTACCGCTGATAATCGCTGAAGCTATGATGATTGTCAGCGCAAGGGTAAGATATGAAACAATCCTGATGTACGTTCTTTTTGCCATTTTATTTCCTCCAAAGTATTTGTTTGCCTTATTGTTTGCAATATTTATCTAAAAATACATCATTTTAATTGCAAGATTATAATTATTGTGTTATAATTTTTTAGATTATAACATTTAGGCGGCAGACTTATGAAGAGAAAAAGAATTGTCGTTAAGGTCGGAACATCTACCTTAACTCATAAAACAGGAAAAACTAATATATCGAAAATAAGCGACCTCGTTAATGTGCTTGCTGATTTGCATAATATGGGACACGAGATTATTTTGGTCTCATCGGGTGCAATCGCTATCGGCACTTCACGCCTCGGACTGAAAAGAAAACCCGATACTATTATGGGTAAGCAGGCGGCAGCGGCTGTCGGTCAGGGCGAGCTTATGTTCTTATACGATAAATTTTTCGGCGAATATGATGTTGTTGTGTCTCAACTTCTCTTTACATATGATGCCCTTAGAAATGCAGATAATAAGGAACATTTGACAAATACATTCAATCAACTTCTCGAATACGGCTCAATTCCCGTAGTAAACGAGAACGACTCCGTTTCTATCGAGGAGCTTCTCAACGGCGATAACGACTGCCTCAGCGCAACCGTAGCCGAGCTTATCGGTGCGGATATTCTTATTCTTTTGACCGATACCGACGGACTTTATGACGGCAACCCGAGCGAAAACCCCGACGCTAAGCTTATCAGCGTTGTTGACAGTATTACAGAGGAAATTGAGGCTTGTGCAGGCGGTGCGGGCGAAAAGGGAACGGGAGGCTTTACCACAAAGGTTAAGGCGGCTAAGATTGCCACCGGTGCAGGAATACCTGTTGTGGTTATGAACGGCTCCGAGCCTAAAAAGATTTATAATGTTCTCGGCGGCGAGAATGTGGGAACTAAATTTCTTGCGTGAGGTGATATTATGACAGTATCGGAACAGGGAAAATGTGCAAAGAAAACCTTGGCGTTTATGTCGCAGGTTACTACTGAGCAGAAGAACGAAGCACTTGTTGCAATAGCCGATGCACTCGAAAAAAACTCAGAATTCGTTATTAAATCAAACGCTGTTGACTTGCTTAACGGCAAGCAGGCAGGTCTTTCGGACGGCTTGATTGACAGGCTTATGCTTAATGAAGAGAGAATAAAAGCAATCGCAGACGGAGTTAGACAGGTTGCGTCTCTTGACGACCCCTGCGGTAAGGTTATCGGCGATTATAAAAAGGATAACGGACTTGATATAAAAAAGATTACCGTGCCAATCGGTGTGATAGGCATTATTTTTGAGGCAAGACCTAATGTAACGGTTGATGCTGCGGCACTCTGCCTTAAAAGCTCTAATTCCGTGCTTTTAAGAGGCGGTAAAGAAGCCATTAATTCAAACACCGCACTCAGCGAAATAATGCGTGACGCAGTAGAAAGTGTGGGCTTTCCGAGAGATGTTATTCAGCTTGTGCATGATGTATCCCGTCAGTCCGCTAATGATATGATGAATATGAATGAGTATCTCGACTGCCTTATTCCACGAGGCGGTAAGGGACTTATTAAGGCTGTTGTAAATAATTCTACCGTACCTGTAATTGAAACCGGCTCGGGTAATTGTCACATTTATGTTGACGAAAGTGCCGATATTAATATGGCGGCAGAGATAATCTTTAATGCAAAAACGCAGAGAATTTCTGTCTGCAATGCTTGCGAAAGCCTTGTTATTAATTCAAAAATAATTGATAAAGCATTGCCTGTTATTGCAAAGAAACTTAAAGAAAAGAATGTTGAAATTCGTGGTGACGAGCGCGCCTGTCAGGCTTGTTCCTTGGTTTCTCCTGCCACAGAGGAAGATTTTTATACCGAGTATTTGGACTATATTATCAGCGTGAAAACGGTCGATTCTTTGGACGAAGCTATTGAACATATCAATGAACATTCAACAGGCCACAGCGAGGCGATTATCACAAATAATGACGAAAATGCAGAGAAGTTTCTCAAGTGCATTGACTCCTCCTCGGTTTATGTTAATGCCTCAACCCGATTTACCGACGGCGGCGAGTTCGGCTTGGGTGCAGAGATTGGAATTTCAACTCAAAAGCTTCACGCAAGAGGCCCAATGGGACTTGAACAGCTCACTTCAACAAAATATTTAATTTATGGAAACGGACAAGTCAGATAATGAAGTATGACTATTTTGCCGATGATACGGAAAAAATTGAAAAAAGACGGCGTCGTTTTGAGAAAAGAGCATCCTTCAGAAAATTTCTAAAGGTGCTTTTAATCACGCTCGGAATAATTGTTTTGATTTTGACTGCGGCTTGGGCATTGCTCAGATATGTTTTTGTTGATTTTTATTTTAGCAATGTTGTTCCCGATAATGCCGTCGCTTCATATATCGACGAGGATATTATCGGTAAAACTACCGTGACCGAAACAATCGTAACACAAACTACTTTGCCGACCTATGAAAGTATGACCTATCTTGATTCCTCTTTCTTTGAGCTTGAACGAGATAAAAAAGGCGGCTTAATAGGTAACAATCTTAACGGCGGCAAGGTGTGCGGATATAATTCAAACGCATATCATATCGTTGACGGCTCGGGTATATATCGCTTTAATCCGTACGGCGAAACCTATGAGTGCGTTGTGCCGTATACCGACAGCATTTCGTCCCTTAATGCCTATAATGATTATTTGTACTTCGTCGATGACAAGACAAATATGCTTTGTAAGGCGAATAAAGGCACTTCGGTGTATAAGATTGCGCCGAATATTAAGACGGCATATATTTATGATTCTAAGGTGTATTGCGTGTCTGCTTATGACCAAATTATGAGTGTGGACGCTGTCAGCGGAGATGCAAGGGTACTGTTTTCCGCAAAAAAAGGACAAACCCTTACGGTTATCGGTGCATCAAGTGACAGAGTGTTCTTTACTCTTAAATATCCAAACGACAGAACGGAGTATCTTACCGTTGATACTTTAGACGGCAGCACAAAGAGTTTTAATGCTCCGTCATATAACGACAGTATTATAAATATGTCTATGGAAAACGGATACTTGTATTATTTCCAAAGACGGGATAACGGAAACTATAATTTAATCAGACACAAGTTCGGCTCGCAACAAACAGTCACACTTGTGGAAAATAAGGCTTTTTGCTCTTATGCCGTTACCGATTCAAACCGAGTGTTCTATTCCTACCGAGACGGAGATACCGTTTACCTTGACGAGTATAATATGAACAGCTCTGAGAGCAAGACTATGCTTACCGCCAAGGCGGGCGACAGTAAGAACACACTTCAAATCTATCATTCGGGCGAATATGATTTTATTATAGGCGGCGGAGTTTACCGTGCGTCATCAAATTTGACCTCCTCGACTAATGTTATGACTTTCTCAAACGGTCGCTGGAGCTATTAATAACGAGGTATTGTTTAGTGGATAAATATAAAAAGTTAGCTGCCAATACGGTGATTTTTGCAATAAGTAAATTTTCATCAAGCGTGCTGTCATTCCTTTTGATGCCGTATGTTACGGCTAAGATGGTCAGCTCGGACTATTCTACGGGTGATTTGATTCAGCAGACGGCAAATGTGCTGATACCCGTTGTCTTTTTGCAAATCAACAGCGCGGCTCTTCGCTTTGCTTTAGATAAGGAATCTAATAAAACCAGCGTCTTTACTGTCGGCTTGCGTACTACGGTGCAAGGCTTTTTGGCGTTTTTGATTTTCTATTATCCCATTACGCTTATACGGCTTAATGACACACCTCTCGGAGATTACGCACCGCTTATTTACACCTTTGTTCTCGTTTCGGGAATGAGACAGCTTTGCCAGCAGTTCGTTCGTGGCTGCGGCTTTGTTAAGCTCTATGCCTTTGACGGTATTCTTGCAACGGCTACAACCCTTTTGTTCAATGTACTGTTTCTCGGTCCGTTTAATTGGGGTGTTTACGGTTATGTTCTCGCCATTGTCTCTTCCGATGCCTGCTCGATTATTTTCCTTTTTGTCGGTGCTAAGCTTTGGAAATATGTAACATTTGGCAGAGTACCTAAGAATGCAACAAAAGAAATGCTCAAATACAGTATTCCGATGGTGCCGTCCATAATCCTTTGGTGGATTACCAATGTTTCCGACAGATATATGGTCACTTATTTCGTCGGCGCAAGTGAAAACGGTCTTTATACCGCTGCCTCAAAAATTCCTAATTTCGTAATTCTTTTTTCGACCGTCTTTATTGACGCATGGCAGCTGAGTGCCGTTGACGAGTATGACAGCGAAAGCAGAGAGGCTTTCTTTACTAAGGTGTTCAGAGTGTATTCGGGCGGTATATTTGTCGTTGCCTCTGCACTCATATTCTTCTGTAAGATTATTACGAAAATCCTCGTTGACGACAGCTATTTTTCCTCGTGGAAATTCGTCCCCGTCCTTATTATAGCCACATCGTTTTCCTGCCTTGTAAATTTCCTTGCCTCTGTTTATATGGCAGAGAAAAAGTCGTTTATGGGTATGGTTACGGCTATGTCGGGCGCTATTACAAATATCGTTATGAATTTTATTCTTATTCCTAAAATGGGTGCAACCGGTGCCGCTGTCGCAACCGTTACCTCGTTTGTGGTTGTGTTCGTGTTCAGAGGATTTAATACGCATAAGTATGTAAATATTGATTTCAAAGTGCCTGTTCTTGTCGGAGAGGCTTTGATACTTACTGCTCAGTGCGTTGCTATGCTAATGCTTGACGGTGTTACAATGTATGCCGTTCAGGCTGTTCTTGTTGTCCTTATGCTCGTGCTTAATTTTAAGCCGATTAAGAAACTCGTGTCACTCTTGCTTACAAAATTTTTGCATAAAAATCAGGCTTGATTAATATGGCGGCTGTCGGATTTTGTCGGACGGCTGCTTTTTTATTGCTAAGTATTGCAAAACGCTGTTTTTTAGTGTATAATGAACAAAGTGTATATAATAATTATTGATTTTTCAAAATAATTTTGGGGGATTTGTATGAAAACTTCTATTTCTACATCACAAGCAAAAAGACTTATTACCGATAAGCTTTCTCACTTTTTCGGTGTGTCACCGTCTGATGCTACCGATGAGCAGTTTTATAAGGCTGTTGCTATGATTGTTCGTGACAGATTGAGCGAACAAAACAGCGAATTCAGACATATTGCTAAAGACCAGGATTCAAAGCAGGTTTATTATCTGTGTATGGAATTTCTTATGGGTAGGTCACTTAAAAATAATCTTTATAACCTCGGACTTACTTCCGTGTTTAACGATGCGCTTGCTTCTATGGGCGTTAAGCTTGATAATCTTTACGAGCTTGAGCCTGATGCAGGTCTCGGTAACGGTGGTCTCGGTCGTCTTGCAGCTTGTTATCTTGACGGTCTTGCTACCGACGGATTTCAGTCTATGGGCTATTCGTTGCGCTATGAGGCAGGTATATTTAAGCAAAAACTGATTGACGGCTGGCAGACAGAGCTTCCCGATTTCTGGCTTCCGGGCGGCGAGGTTTGGCTTGTACCTCGTGAGGAGCGTGCGTGCAAGGTTTATTTTGAGGGTTATATCGAGGACTCTTGGGACGGCGACTTCCACCATGTAGCACATAAGGACGCTAATATTGTTGAGGCTGTGCCTTATGATATGTATGTTTCCGGTAAGGGCGAGGGCGTTTCCCGTCTCAGACTTTGGGCGTCAAAGAAGCCGGAGCTTGATATGGCTTTGTTTAACGAAGGCTCATATATTAAAGCTATGGAGCAGTCCGCTATGGCAGAGGCTATTACAAAGATTCTTTATCCTGCCGATAACTCACCTGAGGGCAAGTCTCTCAGACTTCGTCAGCAGTATTTCCTTGTTTCCGCTTCTATTCAGGATATTATCCAGCGCCACCTTACAAAGTACGGCACTCTTGATAATCTTCCCGATAAGGTTGCAATTCATATTAATGATACCCACCCGACTATGGCAATTCCTGAGCTTATGCGAATTATGCTTGACGAATGCGGCTATGGCTGGGACGACGCTTGGTCAATCGTAACTCGTACCGTTGCTTACACTAACCATACGGTTATGAAAGAAGCACTTGAATGCTGGAGCGAGGAACTTTATTCTCGACTTCTCCCTCGTATTTATCAAATCACTAAGGAAATTGATAATCGCTTCAGAGCATATATTTGGTCGGTTACTCACGATGCGGACAGAGTTGAGCGTATGGCTGTTGTTTCAAACGGCGTTGTTCGTATGGCTAATCTCTGCGTAATCGGCTCTCACAGCGTAAACGGTGTGTCTGCTTTGCACAGCGAAATTCTTAAAGAAACCGTATTTAACGATTTTTATAATATTACCCCTGAAAAGTTTACCAATGTTACTAACGGTATTGCTTTTCGTCGTTGGATTTGTCAGGCAAACCCTGAGCTTACAGATTATATTTCATCTCTTATCGGTGACGGATTTATTACAAAGAGTGATGAACTTTTGAAGCTTCGCAAATTTGCGGATGATAAAAAGGTTCTTGCTCGTCTTGACGAAATTAAGCACGATAATAAGGTGCGTTTTGCTAAGCTTATAAAAAAGCGTAACGGCATTGATGTAAATCCCGATTCTATTTTTGATGTTCAGGTTAAGCGACTTCACGAGTACAAGAGACAGCAGCTTAATATTCTGAATATAATTTCCGAATATCAGATGCTTAAAGAAAATCCTAACGCAGATTATTATCCTAAAACTTATATCTTCGCTTCAAAGGCTGCCCCGGGCTACTTTATGGCAAAGAAGATTATCGAGCTTATCGACGCTCTCTCTAAGGTTATCAATAACGACCCTGATGTAGCAGGTAAGCTGAAGGTTGTATTCCTTGAGGATTATAATGTTTCACTTGCAGAGGTGCTTATGCCTGCTGCGGACATCAGCGAGCAGATTTCACTTGCGGGTACAGAGGCTTCGGGTACGGGTAATATGAAGCTTATGCTTAACGGCGCAATTACTCTCGGCACTCTCGACGGCGCTAATGTAGAAATATTCGACGCTGTCGGCGAGGATAATATTTGCATTTTCGGCATGAAAACCCCTGAGGTTAATCAGCTCAAAAATTCGGGCTATAACCCTCAAACCTATATTCAAAATAATGAGGCTCTTGCTAAGGCAATGGCATTTATCCAAAACGGTGTAAACGGTAAGAAGTTTGACGAAATTTACTATTCGCTTCTTAACACAGACCCATATATGGCTCTTGCGGACTTTACCGATTACCAAAGAGCGCAGCAGCAGATTTCCAAGGCTTATGCCGACAGAGAAAAGTTCGTAAGAATGTCGCTTATGAATATTTCGGGTGCCGGTGTGTTCTCGGCTGACCGTTCGATTATGGATTATGCAAACCTTATCTGGCACACAAAGCCTGTTCAGTTCCCAAAGGCTGAGCCGAAAGCAGAGAAGAAAGCACCTGCTAAAAAGGCTGAGCCGAAAGCAGAAAAGAAAGCCCCTGCTAAAAAGACTGAGCCAAAAGCAGAGAAGAAAGCTCCTGCTAAAAAGACTGAGCCAAAAGCAGAGAAAAAAGCTCCTGCTAAAAAGACTGAGCCAAAAGCAGAGAAAAAAGCTCCTGCAAAATCTAAGGCAAAGTCAAAGAAATAATTTGTATTACTATGGATATTTTCAATTCGAGAAATACCGAATATAAAGAAAAGGTGAGAGCGATAGCCTGTAACGAACGGGTTAAGCTCCGCCTTGTACTGCCTCGCTCAATGTCTTGCAGTGGGGCTTTTCTTTGCGTTCATAAAGAGAATGAGCAGGAAGTCTGCTATTCTATGTTTTGGGCAGGTATGTGCGGTGACGATAAGGAATATTGGGAACTGCATTTTTCTGCCGACACCCCGGGACTTTATTGGTATCATTTTAAGTTACAGACCCCGTGGGGTAATTCCTTTGTTCGTAATGTCGGTCACGGTGTGGGCGACTTTGCTCCCGACGGAAATGAATTTCAGCAAACGGTTTACGATTCTGATTTTATAACTCCCGAGTGGCTCAAGGGCGGTTTGATTTATCAGATTTTTCCCGACCGCTTTTATAATTCCGGCAAGAAAAAGGTCGGTTATCGCAAAAGCAGAGTTCTCAGAAAATGGGGAGACGAGCCGTTTTGGAAAGAGGAGCAGATGAACGGTCTGTGGAATAACGACTATTTTGGCGGTGATTTGCTCGGAATTGAGCAAAAGCTCCCGTATATTAAAGATTTAGGCGTCACCTGTATTTATCTTAATCCTATTTTTGAGGCTAATTCAAATCACAGATACGATACTGCCGATTACGAAAAGATTGACCCTTTGCTCGGTGACGAGGAGGATTTGAAAAAGCTTTGTCGTGTCGCAAAGCAGGAGTACGGCATTTCGATTATATTGGACGGAGTGTTCAGTCATACAGGCTGCGACAGTAAATATTTTAATCTTTATTCAAATTACGACAGCGTCGGTGCATATAACAGCCCCGACAGTCCGTATTTTAGCTGGTATAAATTTATTAAATATCCCGAGCAATATCATTCGTGGTGGGGGATTAAGCTTTTGCCGGAGGTTAATGAGGAGGACGAGAGCTACCGTAAGTATATTTGCGGCAAGGACGGAATACTTCGCAAATGGCTTCGCTGCGGCATTTCGGGTTGGAGACTTGATGTTGCAGACGAGCTTCCCGATGTCTTTCTTGATGATTTGCGTAAGGCTGTAAAGGACGAAAATCCCGATGCCGTAATTATCGGAGAGGTTTGGGAGGACGCTACCACAAAGTTTGCTTACGGACAGCGCAGACGCTATCTTCTTGGTGAGCAGCTTGACAGCGTTATGAATTATCCGTTTGCCGATGCGGTGCTTAATTTTGTTAAATTTCCTAATGCAAATGCCTTTTTCGATAATATAATGACGGTTATCGAAAATTATCCGCCTCAGGTTACAAATGTTCTTATGAATCATATAGGCACTCACGATACCGAAAGAGCTATCAGTCGCTTGGCAGGCGAGTGGTGCGGCGGTTACGGCAGACAGTGGCAGTATGAGCATAACAGGCTCGACGAATATGATTATTTGCGTGGCATTTCTATGATGAAAATTGCTTCTCTTATTCAGTATACTCTCCCCGGTGTTCCGTCTCTTTATTACGGTGACGAGATTGGTATGCAGGGACTTCGTGACCCGTTTAATCGTGAATGTATGAATTGGTCAGAGCCTAATGAGGAACTTCACAGATGGTATAAGAGGCTTGGCGAAATTCGTCAGGGCTGCAAGGTTTTGGCTCATGGTGAATTTGTGCCTGTGTATTGCAAGCATAAAGCTATTGCCTATTCCCGAGTTGATGATGACAGCGAGCTGCTTGTTGCTGTCAATCTTGATGATACCGATGTGGATGTATATGTCGGAGAGCAGTGGGATAACAGCTACAATTTCTTTGATGCAAAAAGTGTTGACGGCTATATTCATTTGGAGCCGACCAGATATACCGTATTGACCAGGGTGAAATAGTAAAATAATTTTGTAAAGAGCGTTTTTATGCGCTCTTTATTTTTTGCAAAATAATAAAATCTATTTGTAAATTGATAAATTTTTATTGACAAACGATAAATTCCGTGTTATAACGGTTACAGAATATACCAATGGAGGAATAATTATGTATAACGATAAAACAACTTTTGCATTAAAGGCTATTATTAAGGTGTGCTATGTCGGACTTGCTGTCGGAGCGATAGGATTGATTGCACTCGGATTTTTGAGAAGTGACGGTGTTTCTTTGATAAACGGAGCCGAGAAAAAGTATTTTACTTTTCTTTTTTCGTTTTTGTTTCAACTGCCTGCTGGCTATGCCGCACTTGTGCTTGTAGATAAGCTTTTGAACATTGTGCAAAGGGATATGGTGTTTGAGAATAAAACCGTTAAGTATCTTGATTCTGTCAGCTACTGTTGTTTTTATGCGGGCATTATCAGCGTTGTAACTATTGTCGCTTCTTTGATTGAGAGGATAGATACCTTTATGCTTTGGTTTTTTATACTTGCATTGGGCGAAATGTTTATGGCGTTGCTCTTAAAGGTTATCAAAAAAATCTTCTCTAAGGCAATCGAGCTTAAAGAAGAAAATGATTTGACTATATAGGAGGGGCATAATGATAGTAGTAAATCTTGATGTAATGCTTGCAAAGCGTAAGATTTCTTCGGGAGAGCTTGCCTCACGAATCGGAATCACGCAGGCTAATTTATCTATTTTCAAAACAGGAAAGGCTAAGGCTGTCCGGTTTTCAACTTTAGAGGCAATATGTCGTGAACTTGATTGTCAGGTGGGCGACATTCTTGAATACAGAGAGGACTGACGAAATGATGAACGGTGATAATAATTTACAGCAGGGCATTCCCGCTTTTAACTCTGCACAGTACGGCAATCAGCTATCCGTGCCGATTGCACCCGTAAAAGCGAAAAAGGTTTATTCTCCGCTTGAAAAGAAGGATAAACGGTTTTTGCCGTTGTTTTTAATTCCCGCCCTTGTGTTGGCTGATTTTTTGGCAACCTCGGGTTTTAGATTTAATTTGGAGTTTACGGTATTTTGCTTTGTTCAGTTTATCGTGTCCACCCTTTATTTGTATGACGGAAAGAATAAACCGTCGGTATTTACACTTTGTTGCGGTACATTTTCGCTTCTCGGCAGCATAACCTTTACTCTTTTCAGCGACGGCTTGATTAATTTTTTAATGCTTGTTTTGGTCGGCGGCCTTTACGGCTTGTACTGCCTCGGCTTGAGTGGTAAATTTATTGCCGATACGGGAAGCTATCGCATAATGCTCGACTTAATATTCGACATTCTTGTCAGACCGTTTAAGTCGTTTTCTTGCCTTATCGGTGCCATAAAGGCAGGAGATAAAAAAGAAAAGAAAAACCTTTCGGCTCTCTTTGGCGTGCTTCTTGCCGTGCCTGTGCTTTTGGTGGTTGTTCCGCTTTTAATTAAGTCCGATGCAGCCTTCGAGGGACTTGTTAAGGGCTTGAGCGAAAATGTAATCTCGCTTATAATCAGACTTGTTTTGGTGGTATTCATTCTGCCGTATTTTGTGTCGTATGCGTATTCTAAGCGGACTGCCGATTTTGTAAAGTCGTCGCATAGAAAAATTAAAAGAAAATCGGTGCCTTACTCTGCCGGTGTATCCTTTTTGTGCGTTATTTCAATGGTTTATGCGGTCTTTATTTTTTCACAGCTTGCTTATTTCTTCAGCGCCTTTTCGGGTGTCTTGCCCGAGGGGTATACTCTTACCGCATCTGCGTTTGCAAGACGAGGATTTTTTGAAATGTTTGCAATTTGTTGTATTAATATTGCCGTTGTTTCTGCCGTGCTTGCTTTGTGCAAGAGAAATGAACAGGGCAGAGTACCTCTTTCAATTAAGCTTTTGTCGCTGTTTATATCGATGTTTGACTTTGTTCTGCTGATTAGCTCCGCCGCAAAAATGGTGATGAATGTAAGAGAGTATGATTTGAGCAAAAACAGGGTGCTTGTATCGGTGTTTATGCTTATGATAGCCGTAATTCTTGTATTTTTTACCGTCCATATTTTCTCGCCTAAAACTCCTTATATGAGGAGTGTTGTCATTATTTGCAGTGCTGTTTTTATTGCAATGTCATATTGTGATATTAATAGCAGAATTGCGGAGTACAATGTGCGAGAATATAAAAATTCCGGTATAAGTTCTAAAATTGACATTGATTTTCTTGAGGATTTGGGAAGCGGTGCTGTCGAATCGCTGATTATGGTGTCTAACGATAAGAATAAAGCGTATTCGGACACCGCAACAGATGCCCTTGTCTTAATGAAAAGAACAAAATTCAGGCTTGATTTTGACGAAAACGCTCATGTTAAGCTTCACGATTACCGTAGCTTTAACCTCTCGGATTATAAAGCAATGAAGGCAATTGAGGAAAACTGCCAAATGTTAAAGGAGCATAATTACAAAAGGTATTTGCAGTATTTGGGCAAAGCTCCTCTGTATGACAGTAACGATTATTCACAATATAGAGATAATAATTATAGTTATGATTATGACCGTGATGATTACGATTATCAAAACGGTTTTGATGCTCAGGAACGACAAAATTACGACAACGAAAGTGATTATTCCTCGCAAAGCAATTATGATAACTCGTCTCTGTCAGCCTATTATGACAGTAATTCAATACGGGCAATGACTGCCGTTTTGGCTTAAAAGCCTTGATTTTCGGGCATATTTTCATTTGTTGATTACAATTTTGTAATGTAATGATTTTTTTCTTTACTTAATGAGATACTTAGGTTATAATACTAATGTCAAAAAACGGATATAATATACTAATCTGTTTCAAAATTATAAAGAAAGAGGAATATTGATTATGGAAACTATTATTGAAATTATTGAGGGCTTGAAGCCGGGTGTAACCGTTACTGAGGACACAAGACTTCTTGACGACCATGTTATCGATTCACTTGCTATGATAACTTTAGTGTCTGAATTGAGCGACGAGTTTGATGTGGATATTACAGCTAAGGATATTATTCCTGAAAACTTCGCTACGGTTAAGGACATTAAGAACTTAATCGACAGACTTGAGGACGAGGACTGATTATTTTATAAAGAGGACTAAGAAATGATAGGTTATACTACATTTTCGTTCTTTATTCTGTATTTTGGTATCACTTGGCTTGTGTATTCACTTGTACCTCAAAAGGTAAAGTGGTGCGTTTTACTTGCAGGCTCATACGCTTTCTATTTTATTTCTTCTAAGGGACATATTATCCCTATGGTTGCCGCCACCCTGATTATATGGGCTGTCGGTCTTGCACTGCAAAAGCTGGACGCTCAGTGCAAGCTTAAAAGAAAGCAGGCTGAAAAGGCAGAAAAAAAGGCGATTAGAGCAAAATATAACAAATATAAGAGCCTTGTGCTGTGGCTTGGAATTATTTTAACCGCCGCATTGCTTCTTATATTCAAATACTCGAATTTCTTTATTGATACAACTAATGCTGTATTTAAGTCTGAAATTGCAAATGTTAAGATTGTTCAGCCGCTTGGCTTGTCATTCTTTATTTTGCAGGCAATCAGCTATATGGCAGATGTGTATTACGGCAGAATAGAGGCTGAAAAAAATCCGTTTAGGATTTCGCTGTATCTGTCATTTATGCTGACTGTTGTTGAGGGACCTATCGCAAGATACGGTCAGCTCGGCACACAGCTTAACACCTGTAAGTACGCTACATACGAGGATGTAAGTACAGGCTTTACTCGTGTGCTTTGGGGACTTTTTAAGAAGGTTGTAATTGCGGACAGAGCCGTGCTTTTGGTAAGCGCCGTGTTTGATAATTACGAAAATTATACCGGTGTTGCTATTGTTGCGGGTATCGCATTTTACACTCTTCAGCTTTACTGTGAGTTTTCCGGTGTTATGGATGTTATGTGTGGTTTGGGCAATATGTTTGGCATTAATTTACCTGAAAACTTTGCTCGCCCGTTCTTTGCTAAAACCATTAATGAGTTTTGGCAGCGTTGGCACATTTCGCTCGGTAATTGGCTCAGAGATTATATCTTTTATGGTATATCCTTTTCAAAGGGCTTTAAGAATCTTTCCGGTAAAGCAAGAAAGAAGTTTAACCCTTATTACGCAAACCTGATTCCTACCGCTGTTGCATTGTTTTTTGTTTGGTTTACAAACGGATTTTGGCACGGCTCGGGATGGAAATATATCACTTACGGACTTTACTATTATGTTCTGATGATGTTCGGCTTGTTCCTTGAGCCTTTGTTTGCAAAGCTTTGCGCCAAGCTCAAGATTAACAGAAAATCAAAGACGTACGCAGCATTCCAAATTTTGCGAACAGTCGTTATCGTTAATATCGGTATGCTCATTTTCAGAGCAAATGACCTTAAAACAGCAGCAGCTATGTTTAAGTCTGTTTTCACAAATTTCGGAATTTCAAAATTCCTTGCAGGCAATAACGGTCTCGGACTTTCACTTTATGATTATGCCGCAATAGTTGTCGGATTTGTGATTATGCTTATCGTAGGCATTGTTCAGGAAAAAGGAATTGACATTAAGCAAAAAATATTTAAGCTCCCTTATCCGATTAAATTCGTATTTCTTTTGGTATTTGTATTTGCAATTATCATCTTCGGAGCTTATGGAGAAGGCTATGGAGTAGTAGATTTAATCTACGCTAATTTTTAACTATGACGAAAGAAAATGTAAAAAAGTTAATACCTCAGGTGTTAAAGGTGCTTGCCTTTGTTCTTGCGTTTGTTGTCTTACTCCAAACCTTGTCTGTTTTTGTTTTTGACGGTGCAAAGGTTTCACAGGTCAGCAAAAAGAGGGCGTCTTCGTATTCTTTTTTATCTGACCCCGATAATACCATAGACGTTCTTTGTTTCGGAAGCAGCGATATGTGGAGTGGATTTGTTCCGACAGAGTTGTGGGAAAAGTACGGTTATACCAGCGTTGTCTCCAGCTTTTCGCATCAATCCGTTGCAGACGCTCAGACTATGCTTGAGCAGACGTTGAAAAAACAATCTCCAAAGCTTGTAATTTTAGAGGTTGATACTCTTTATGACGGAAGAAGCCCTGATGATATTATCCGCCCTAATACTACCTCGTTGGATTATTTCTTTGATTTGGTAGACCCTGAGGCATTTGAAAATAAAATCAGCCGTGATTATTCGATTTTTACCTTTCATAATATATGGAAGGACTATAAAAAGAAATCTAAGCTCAAGAAATATGCACACGGACATTTATATAATAAGACCGTGCATAAATTAAAGTATAAAGATTATATGGTTGAAACCGACGAAAGGGATATTCCGATTTACACAAACTCACAGCAGTTAAGAGCGTTTTCTAAGTTTTGCAAGAAAAATAATATTCCTGTATTGTTTTTGGAAATGCCGTCAATTTCTTCTTGGACTTATGCAAGACATAATGCCGTTCAGGACCTTTCGGACGAACTTGGAATTGAATTGTTAGACCTCAATTTACTTTATGATGAAGTCGGACTGGATATGCGTAATTGTTACAGAGACGGCGGTAACCACCTTAACTATGCGGCGGCTTGTAAGGTTACCGATTATGTAGGCGATTATATCGGTAAAAACTATGGCATTGAAAGCCGTAGAGATGATGCCGAACTTGCTGAATATTGGGATAACGACGTTGTTCAGTTTAAGAAATCAAACAAGATAAAGCAGGACGAATCTAACTAATTTAAGTCAGGAAGCGACTTTTTTTGGGTTGTTTACTTGGTCGTTTTAGGAAATATAACAAATGGGAAACAGGTAAGAAAGAAACTCAATCCTTGTTGTGCAAGCCTGATTTCTACTACTGTTGCATTGGTTTTTTACTATGACGAAAGAAAATGTAAAAAAGTTAATACCTCAGGCATTAAAGGTGCTTGCCTTTGTTCTTGCGTTTGCTGTCTTACTTCAAACTGTGTCTGCTTTTGTTTTTAGCGGTGAAAAGGCTTCTCAGATTAGCAAAAAAATGGCGGATTCGTATTCGTTTGTTTTGGAACCTGAAAATTCGGTTGATGTTGTGTGTTTGGGTAACAGTGATATAAGAAGTGGGCTTGTACCTATCGAGTTATGGGAAAAGTACGGTTATACAAGTGTTGTTTCCGGCTTTGCGCATCAATCCGTTGCAGATGCTCAGACTATGCTTGAGCAGATATTAAAAAAACAATCTCCAAAACTTGTAATTTTAGAGGTTGATACTCTTTATGACAGAAGAAACCCTAAGGATGTCATCCGTCCTAATGACACAACATTGGATTATTTCTTTGATTTGGTAGATCCTGAGATATTTGAAAACAAAATCTGCCGTGATTATTCAATTTTTACTTTTCATAATATATGGAAGGATTATAATAAAGAATCTGAGCGCAGTAAATATTCACATGGATATTATTATAATAAGACCGTCCATAAATTAAAGTACGAAGATTATATGGCGGAAACCGATGAAAGGGATATTCCGATTTACACATATTCACAGCAATTAAGGACATTTGCGAAGTATTGTAAGCGGAATGGTTTGCCTGTATTGCTTTTGGAATTGCCATCGCTCTCTTCGTGGAGTTATGCAAGACATAATGCCGTTCAGGACCTTTCGGACGAACTCGGAATTGAATTTTTAGACCTCAATTTGCTTTATGATGAAGTCGGTATAGATATGCGTAATTGTTTTAGAGACGTTGGTGATCATCTTAATTATTTTGCTGCCGGTGCGATTACTGAGTATATAGGCAAACATATCGGTAAAAACTATGGTATTGAAAGCCGTAGAGATGATGCCGAAATTGCCGAATATTGGGATAATGATGTTGTTCAATTTAAGAAAATAAACAAAATAAAGCAGAGTGATGCAAAATAAATCAAGTAGGGAAGCAACCTCGTTCTTGGGGTTGTTTCCTTGGTCGTTTTAGGAAACACAATGAATAGGGAACAGGCAAGAAAAATTATATCGGAAATATCTAAGGTGATTGCTTTTGCACTCGCCTTTGCTTTGATTTTATGCCTTGTCTCATTTAAGGCGTTTTCGGGTGATAATACTGCAAAATACAGCGGCAGACTTGCCGACGCCTACCTGTTTGTCAACGACCCCGAGCAAACCACGGATGTAATGTTTGTGGGCAACAGCGACGCATACAGCGGTTTCATTCCGACAGCCCTTTGGGAAAACTACGGTATAACCTCTGCTGTTTCCGCTTCTCCCCACCAAAATGTGCAGGAGTGCAAAAACGCATTGCAAACTATGCTTGAAACTCAAAGCCCTAAGGTTGTCGTTTTGGAAACGGATATGCTTTACGACGGCGAAGAAAACGGTGACGGTTCAGAACTGTCGAAATACGCCCGCTTTTTCAGCGAAACAGTTAATCCGGAAGCATTTGAAAGTAATATTAAAAGCAGGCTTACCTTGTTTACTTATCATAACGCTTGGAAGTATCTTAGAAGCGATAAAAGTAACAGATATTCTCACGGATATAAGTACATATCCCTTGTCTATGATATTGAGCCGACTGATTATATGCAAATGACAGATGATGTCCATATGCCCATAAAATCTAATTTGAGTGCTTTGGATGATTTTGTGAGTTTTTGTAAAAGCCGTAATATTTCGCTCGTGTTTGCAGAGGTTAATTCTGCGGTTTCTTGGAATATGGCAAAGCATAATGCAATGTGCGAAATTGCAAAGTCCTACGATGTAGATTTTATAGATTTTAATTTGATGTATGACGAACTCGATATTGATATGGCAACTGCGTTTAGAGATAACGGCTATCATGTCAGCTATGATACGGCGCTTAAAATTACGGATTATATGGGCGAATATTTTGTCAGAGAATATCAGCTTGAAGACCACAGAGACGATGTGACCTATTCGGAATATTGGAATTTGGAGTGCGAGGGCTTCAAACGAGAAAACAAAATATCTTAATTTTGACAATTTGACTCTTGAACTTTTCAAGAGTCTTTTTATATATTATATAATAATTATTTAATTTAAGTATTGAAGAACGACATTTATTGTGCTATAATATAGAGCGTTAATGTGGATTTTTATATCCGATTCAAAATTTCCCGAAAGGAATTATAAATATGGCTTACAGAACACATAATTGCAATGAGCTTACATTCGATAATCTAAACCAAAAGGTTCAGCTTGCGGGTTGGGTAGATACTATTCGTGACCACGGCGGCGTTGCCTTTATTGACCTTCGTGACGAATACGGTGTTACTCAGGTTGTAGTAAACGACGACGATTTGATTAATCATCTTCGTAAGGAGAGCGTTATCAGCGTTGAGGGTACGGTAGTTAAGCGTGACGAGGAAACAGTTAATCCAAAGCTTGCAACAGGCGAGCTTGAAGTAAAGGTTGACACTCTTACCGTGCTTAATCCTTGCACCGAGAATCTTCCGTTTGAAATCAGCGAATCAAAGGAGACAAGAGAGGATGTCCGTCTTACATACCGTTTCCTTGATTTAAGAAATAAAAAAGTACACGATAATATTATTTTCAGAAGTCAGGTTGTGTCTTATCTCAGAGAGAAAATGACCTCTCTCGGATTTACAGAGATTAACACTCCGATTCTTACCTGCTCTTCCCCTGAGGGCGCTCGTGACTATATCATTCCGTCTCGTAAGCACGAGGGAAAGTTTTATGCGCTTCCGCAGGCACCGCAGCAGTTTAAGCAGCTTCTTATGACATCGGGATTTGACAGATACTTCCAGATTGCACCTTGCTTCAGAGACGAGGACGCAAGAGCAGACCGTTCACCGGGTGAGTTCTATCAGCTCGATTTCGAGATGGCTTTTGCTACTCAGGAGGATGTTTTTGAGGTTGCCGACGAGGTACTTTATGATACCTTTACTAAATTCGGCTCGGGCAAAAAGGTTTCACCTAAGCCGTTCGTTAAAATCCCATACGATCAGGCTATGCTCAAATACGGTACAGATAAACCTGACCTTCGTAACCCGCTTGAAATCGTAGACCTTACCGAATTTTTCTCGGATGTTGAATTTAAGGCATTTAAGGGCAGACCTGTTCGTGGTATTAATGTTCCGGGCTGTGCAAAGCAGTCTAAGGGCTGGTTTGAAAAGATGCTCAAGTATGCTCTTGAAATCGGTATGAAGGGTCTTGGATATATCGAGGTGCTTGAAGACGGCTCGTACAAAGGTCCTATTGATAAATTCCTTCCTGACGAAAAGAAGGAGGAACTTCGCTCAATCTTTAACTTCAAGACGGATGACACCTTGTTCTTTATTTGTGATACACCTAAGATGGTAAATGAGCTTGCAGGTATGATTAGAACAGAACTTGCAAACAGACTTGACCTTATTGATAAGGACAGATATGAGTTCTGCTATATTACAGACTTCCCGATGTTTGAGCGTGACGAGAACGGACAGCTTATCTTTACACATAACCCGTTCTCAATGCCACAGGGCGAAATGGACGCACTTCTTAATCAAGAGCCTACCGAAATCAAGGCTTATCAGTATGACATCGTTTGTAACGGCGTTGAACTTTCATCAGGTGCTGTTCGTAACCACCGCCCAGACATTATGGTAAAGGCATTTGAAATGGCAGGATACAGCGAGGATACCGTTAAGGAAAAATTCGGCGCTCTTTATAATGCGTTCCACTATGGCGCTCCGCCTCACGCAGGTATGGCTCCGGGCGTTGACCGTATGATTATGCTTCTCAAGGATGAGGAGAACATTCGTGAGATTATCGCATTCCCGATGAACAGTAATGCTCAGGATATGCTTCTCGGCGCACCGAACTATGTAACAGAGCTTCAGCTTCGTGAAACACATATTAAGCTTCGCAGACCTGTTGAAAATAAATAATCGTATTTAGGAGATTAAAAAATGCAAATTACTCCGGATTTAATTAAATACCTTGAGTCTCTTGCCCGTATCACTCTTTCCGACGACGAGGAAAAAAAGGTGGGCAACGAGCTTCAGGATATTCTCACCTATATTGATATGCTCAACGAGCTTGATACCGAGGGTGTCGAGGCTATGAGCCATTGCTTTCCTGTAACAAATGTTATGAGAGAAGATGTGGTTGCAGAGTCTATGACAGCCAATGAGATAGTGGCAAACGCTCCTGAAAGTCAGGACGGCTGCTTCGTTGTGCCTAAGACAGTAGAGTAAGGAGGGCTAAAATGGAAATATATGAAATGACAGCCCTTCAGGTTGCAGAAAAGATTAAAAACAGAGAAATCACCGCTATGGACGCTGTTGAGAGCGTTGCAAAGGCAATAGAGCTTAGGGACGAGACTTATAATTGCTATACCTCGTTTGATAAAAATTCTGCTCTTGAAAATGCCGAGCGTGTTCAAAAAAAGATTGACGCGGGAGAGCCTGTTTCAGAATTGGCAGGCGTTCCGATTGCGATTAAGGATAATATTTGCGAAAAGGGTAAGCTTACTTCTTGCGCATCTAAAATTCTTTATAACTTTAAGCCGCCGTATAATGCAACAGTTATTAATAAGCTTGACGCTTGCGATATGATTGCGTTCGGTAAGGTTAATATGGATGAGTTCGCTATGGGTTCCACCACAGAAACCTCTTTTTACGGCGCTACCAAAAATCCTTGGGATGTTACAAGAGTTCCGGGTGGTTCATCAGGCGGTGCAGCCGCTTCTGTTGCTGCCGATGAAAGCATTGTGGCTCTTGGTTCCGATACAGGCGGTTCAATTCGTCAGCCTGCATCATTCTGTGGCGTAACGGGTCTTAAACCCACCTATGGCTCTGTTTCAAGATACGGATTGATTGCGTATGCTTCGTCTCTTGACCAAATCGGACCGATAGGCAAGGATGTGCTTGATGTTGCCGCTGTCTTTAATGTTATTAAGGGCAAGGATGAAAAAGACGGCACATCAATGCAGAGCGAGATTTTCTCTCTTGATGATATTAAGATTGATTCCTTAAAGGGCAAAAAGGTCGGTATTCCTAACGATTACTTCGGAGAGGGTATTAATGACGAGGTTGCTCAGCGTGTAATGGCTGCTGCACAAACTCTCAAGGCTCTCGGTGCCGAAATTGAACAGTTTGATATGCCGATTGTAAAATACGCTATTCCTACTTACTATATTATTGCTTGTGCTGAGGCTTGCTCAAACCTCTCAAGATTTGACGGTATCAAGTATGGCTATAAAGCAGAGAATGCGTTAAACCTCAGAGATGTTTACTTTAAGTCACGCTCAGAGGGCTTTGGTATGGAAGTTAAAAAGCGTATTATGCTCGGAAACTTCGTGCTTTCATCAGGTTATTTTGACGCTTATTATAAGAAAGCGCTTCAGGCTAAAGGTCTAATTTGTAAGGCGTTTAATGATGCGTTTGAAAAGTACGATTTTCTTCTCGGACCTGTTGCTCCTACAACTGCTCTTAAAATGGGCGAGGGACTTTCCGATCCGCTTGCTATGTATCTCGGCGATATTTATACTGTAATGATTAACATTTCAGGATTGCCGTCATTGGCACTTCCTTGTGGCTTTGACAGTAATAATATGCCTGTCGGAATGCAACTCATCGGTAAGCCGTTTGATGAAAAGACAGTTCTTTCTGCCGGCTACGCTTTCCAGAATGTAACTGATTTCCATAAGAAAAAACCAAGCTTGGTGTAAGGAGGCAGGTAGAATGGATTATATTACCGTTTGTGGTCTTGAAGTTCATACAGAGCTTGCCACTAAGACTAAGATTTTTTGTAACTGTACGACTGAGTTCGGCGGAGAGCCAAACACACATGTTTGTGAAATTTGTTCAGGTATGCCGGGTACGCTTCCCGTTGTGAACAAAAGAGTTGTTGAATTTGCCGTTCGTACAGGTCTTGCACTTAACTGCGAGATTACTCAGTATAATAAATTCGACCGTAAAAACTATTTCTATCCCGATTTGCCAAAGGCTTATCAGATTTCACAGCTTTATCTTCCTATCTGCCGTAACGGTTGGGTAGAGATTAACGACAGCGTGAACGGCGGTAAGAAAAAGGTTCGTATCCACGAAATTCATATGGAGGAGGACGCAGGTAAGCTTGTCCACGACGACTGGACAGACTGCACTCTTGTCAATTATAACCGTTGCGGTGTTCCGCTTCTTGAAATCGTTTCAGAGCCTGATATTGCCAGCGCAGACGAGGCTGTTGAATATGTAGAAAAGCTTAGAGCAATTCTTCAGTTTTGCGGTGTTTCCGACTGTAAAATGCAGGAAGGCTCACTTCGTGCCGATGTTAATGTTTCTGTTATGGAAAAGGGTGCTTCTGAATACGGTACCCGTACAGAAATGAAAAACATTAACTCGTTTAAGGCTATTCATAATGCAATCGAGGCTGAGGCTGAGCGTCAAATTGAGCTTATCGAGGACGGAGAAAGAGTTGTTCAGGAAACCCGTAGATGGGACGACAGCAAGGGCGTTTCAACCTCTATGAGAAGTAAAGAGGACGCACAGGATTATAAGTATTTCCCTGAGCCTGACCTTCCGCCAATCGAACTCAGCGACGAGTATATCGAGGGCATTCGCTCAACGCTTCCTGAGCTTCCTGAGGCAAAGAAGGAAAGATATATCAGCGAATATGCTCTCAGCGAATACGACGCAAATATCCTTTGCTCAGATAAATGCTATGCCGCTTTGTTTGATAAAACTGTGGAGGTGACAGGCAATCCTAAGGATTCTGCTCACTGGATTATGGGCGACCTTATGAAGCTTATGAACGATAGCCAAACCTTGCCCGAGGATATGTCCTTTAGGGCAGAGAGCCTCGGCGAAATCATCAACCTTGTAAACGGTAATAAGATTTCTCGTGAATCTGCAAGAAAGGTGTTCAAGGCTGTATTTGATGAGGATGTTATCCCTGAGGAATATGTTAAGGCTAATAATATGGAGATGGTTTCCGATACAGGCGCAATTAAGGCTGTTATCGAGGAAATCGTTGCAAATAACGAAAAGGCTGTTACCGAGTATAAAGAGGGTAAGGATAAATCCTTTAACTTCCTTGTAGGTCAATCTATGAGAGCGTTGAAGGGTAAAGCTCCGTCAAGCGAGGTCACTAAGATTCTTAAAGAACTCCTTGGCTGATTAAAGTAATATAATAGGTATAAAATTAAAAGGAATGTTGTTTGGGGCGCACTACATAAGGAATAAATGCTTAAAACCAAATAGACAGCGAAATACTGCGTTAAATTTGCAGTGAAGGCGGCAAGCCTGCCCTGCAAATTATGCCTTGTCTTTCATCTGTTTCTTTGGCTTTTAAGTGCAAAGCAGTTTAAGCAAACTGATTTTGTTCAGTGTGCATTAATAAAATCCCGTTAATACTTGCGTATTAGCGGGATTTTTTAATAGTGCAATGGGCGAAACTCAGAAAGCTTAAACCAATTACTTCCTTGTGCAGTACGCCCCTTTATTTCAACATTCCTTTTTGCGTTGTTAAATTTTATTTGTGCTTTGTTTACAGTTCGCCAAGCTCGTATTCTGCCTGCTCAAGCAAGCTTTCCTTTTCTCTTTTCTGAACAATGTGGTCGTGTACCTTGTCTGCAAGCTCACCGTGAAGCTTGAATTTAAGCGAGAACACAATCAAAGATGCAAGTATGAGAATCGGCGGAACGGCAAAGCAAATAATGCCGATACCGATTTTTGTGCCTTCGTTGATTTCCTTTGTTGCGGATGTAATCTGCTGATTATAGTTCATAACAGCAAGACCGCCAAAGAGTACAAGCGTTTGGATGGTGTATGCCATCTTCTGCAAAAAGCCCTTCATCGAGAATGTGATTGATTCGTTTCTTTCGCCGTTCTTGTATTCGCCGTAGTCAACTATGTCTGCAAGGAAAATTGTCTGTCCCACAAACATTGCGGCAATACCTGTTGAACTGATGATATATGCAATATCAAGCGCAATAGTAAGCTTGAGAATAGGGCCGAAAATGAACATTAATACATAACCGATTATTGTAGCAATAAGCGATACTTGATAAATCTTTTTCTTGTCTATCCATTTTGAGAGAATCGGAATAACGAGAAGTCCGAGTACCGAGCCTACCGCACCGATTGTCTGGAACAATGATTGAGCCTTAGGATTGTCTAAAACATCTGTAAAGTAGTAAACGGCTGTACCCGATGTGAGATACCAACCTGCGTTAGAAAGCATTGCAACAATCATAAATACAACAAGCTGGTCGTTGTGTGCGATAACGCTGAATATTTTTTTGAAACTGAATTTTGTGTTAGCAGGTGCGGAAATATTATGCTCCTTTGTAGAAAGCACACAAATTGTGCTGAATAAAACGAGAAGCAATGCAAGTATTCCTGCCCATCGTGAAAATCCGCTTGCGCTGTAACCTTTTTCGGTGGTAATGCCTGTCGAAAGTAACGGCAGGATGATAGGTGAAGCAACCGTAACGATACCCTGACCTAAGCCCGAGAATGTTCTTGCAACGGTAGAAACCATATTTCTGTCGTCCGGGTCGGTTGTAAAGCTTGGCACCATACTCCAATACGGAATATCTGCCATGGTGTTTGTCATACCCCACAGTATATACATTATACCTATGTATATATATAGTGGTGTACCGCTAAGTCCGAATTTTGTAAACAGTAAAAACAGGACGGTCGCATTTGATATCGCACCGATTAATATCCACGGCCTGTATTTTCCGCTTTTGAATCGGGTGTTGTCAACGATTGTACCCATCATAGGGTCGTTGATTCCGTCCCATATTCTTGCAAGGGGAGTTAGTATAAGTAAAAATGCTTCCTTTAATCCCAACACGCTGGATAGGTAATAACTCAAAAATGAGTAAAACATTCCATAGCTTAAATCAAGTCCGATGGCGCCGATACCGTAACCGATTTTCTCACGCCAAGTAGTCTTTCGTTCTTCCATAGCAGTTCTCCTAAATATTGTTTCTTTAATTATAACATATACGAACTTATTAATCAAACCGTCAGTATTACAAAACGGTTACAACTTTGTAATCGAATTTTAATCGTTCGTTCCTGCCTTATATTGAATTTTCTCTTGACTTAACGCCCGATAATTATTATAATGAAATAGAATTGTGGGGCAAATACCCATAATATGTATCGGTTTGCAACCGAAATCCCTAATTTTTACATAAAATTGCAGCGAAATAATCATTTTTTTGAAAGGAGGATGCTCAAATGGATAATTTTCTTTACGGCTATCGAGTACATAAGCTTGACGCAAAAAGTCGTGTTGCCATTCCTGCTCATATGAGAGGCAGGCTCGGTGAAGAATTTGTTGCATCCCTCGGACTTGGTGATTTTGTTGCGCTTTATCCTCAGGACCAATGGGAGGCTCTGCTCGAAAAAGTACAGAGCAGTAAACTTTCGGGCGAAAAGAAAAAGACTCTTTCTATGTACCTTATCGCATCTGCCGATAAAATGAGCCTTGATTCTCAGGGCAGAATTCTTCTAAGCGACAGGTTAAAGAATAAGGTTAATCTTGCAGGAGAGAAAGAGGCTGTCGTTTTCGGTAATATTAATCATATTGAAATTTGGAACAGCTCTATGTTTGAGGAGCAGGTATCCTCTATTGACAAAAACGAGGTTATCAGCATTATGGACGAGCTTAACGGCATCGGTATTTGATATATGGAATTTATACATAAGAGCGTGTTGTTTGACGAGGCGATTGCTTCGTTGAATCTTGATAAAACCAAAACCGTTGTTGACGGTACAGCAGGCGGCGGAGGTCACAGCCGTGAAATTGCAGGCAGAGCAGGCAAATTGATTGCGGTAGACCAGGACCCGGACGCAATAGAAGTTTTGCACGAACGACTTGATTGCTTTGATAATGTTGTGATTGTGCAAAATAATTTTTCAAATATTAAAGAAATCTTAAAGCAGCAGGGAATAGAAAAAATTGACGGTATGCTGCTTGATTTGGGTGTCAGCTCTTTTCAGCTTGATACAGCCGAGCGTGGCTTTTCTTATCACAGAGACGCACCGCTTGATATGAGAATGAGCAAAAGCGGACTCAGTGCCGAGGATGTTGTTAATACATACAGCGAGGCAGAGCTTGCAGACGTTCTTTTCAGATACGGCGAGGAAAAATTCGCACGCAGAATAGCAAAAAACATTTGCCTGCACAGAGCAAATGCTCCGATTAAAACAACAGGCGAGCTGGTTGACATTATTAAGGAATCTTATCCAAAGGCGAAAATGAGAGATTCACACCCGGCACGAAAGACTTTTCAGGCTATAAGAATTGAGGTCAATGCAGAACTTGATGTTCTTGAAAAAACTCTTGATGATGCACTTGATTGTCTTGCCGAGGGCGGAAGACTTTCTGTTATAACATTCCATTCACTGGAAGACAGAATGGTTAAAGAAAAATTCAATCATTGGATTAATCCTTGCACTTGTCCTAAGGAATTTCCCGTTTGCGTATGCGGTAAAAAACCGCAGGGCAGACTTCCGTTTAAGTTTAAGGCTCCCGGTGAGGCTGAGCTTGAGGAAAATCCGAGAGCAAGGTCGTCAAAGCTTCGTTGCTTTGAAAAATTTTAGTATCAGCCGTAAGGCTTAAATAAATTATTAAGAAAGAGGTGATAACGGTGACTAATACAAATGATTTTCGCAGATACTCATATCAGCACGACACATCATATATGATAAAGGATTTCAATTTGAATCGTTCCTCTGCTGCTCCTAAGCACAGGGAAATTCCCGAAACAGAAAAGAAGCTAAAGCTTCGTGAAAACAAAGCCGTTAAAACCTCTGAGCAAATCTTAAAGGATGAAAAGCTTGGATTTAAGAACGCTGTCGTATTGCTCGGCATTGCCGCAGCAGTTATTGCGCTTGTCGGCTTTACCCTTCATTCGTTCGCTCTTAAAAACGAGCTTACCCGTGAGGTTTCCTCAATGCAGACACAGATTTCATATGCACAAAGCGAGGGTATCAGCCTCAGCAGCAGGCTTGACGCCATGGTTTCAATAGGCACTATCGACGATTATGCGGTAAACGAGCTTCATATGACAAAAATGAAGCCGAGCCAGATTCAATATATGGATGTTGAAAAATACAAGCAGGAGCGTATGGAAAAAATAAAAAACGAACGGCTCAATCAGGCACAGACTGATAGCGGTAATAATTGAATTTTATAAGCGTACTATATTATGAGAGTCGGATTTTTCCTACTCTCTAATGTGCTTTTTTAAGGTATGTAGAATTTTAAGCTATTTTATATAATTTCATCGAAAAGAGGTGGCAACGGTGCAGGAAAGCTTTAGCAAAAACTTACTAAAAAGAATATCTATCATCACCGTTGTGATTTTGTTTTTATTCTCATTCGACGCCATGAGGGTGTTTTATATTTCTGTTGTAAAGGGCGATGAATATTCTGCAAAGGCAGAAAGCCAGCAAATCTCCGATACGGAAATTCCCGCAAAAAGAGGCTCGATTTTGGACTGTGACGGAAATGTTTTGGCACAGTCGGCAACCACTTGGGACATTTTCCTTGACCCGTCAAATATCAAATCTGAAGAAAAAAGAACTTTGATAGTGGACGGCTTGGCTGAAATACTTGAGCTTGATGCGACGGCTAAGGCAGAGCTTCTTGAAAAAAGCCGGAAAGACACAATGTATGTGGTTATTGCCGAGCAGGTTGAAAACGATGTTAAGGAAACCATTTCCGAATTTAAGGTAAAAAATAAGGTCGCTAACTGCATCGGTGCAGAGCAGAACACAAAGAGATATTATCCTTACGGTCAGTTTGCTTCGTCGGTGCTTGGCTTTACAGGTAATGACAATCAAGGTCTGTATGGTCTTGAATATTATTACGAGGATGAGTTGAGGGGTACAGACGGCAGAATTGTTACCGTTAAGGACGCTCAGCAAAACAATTTGCCTACCGATTACAAAACTTCAATAGAGGCGATTGACGGTAATTCGCTGGTGTTGACCATTAATCAAAATATTCAGTACACTCTCGAAAAGCATTTGAGAACAACTCTTAATGAGTATAAGTGTAAGGGTGCTTACGGTGTTGTTATGAATTGCAAAACGGGCGCTGTTTTGGCTATGTCGTCAATGCCCGATTTCGATTGTAACGAGCCGTATAAGCTTACCTATGATACCGTAAAGGAGAGCATTTCTAAGCTTACCGACGAGAACCGAAAAAAAGAGGCAGAAAGCTTAGCCGTTCAAAATCAGTGGAATAATTTCAGTATTTCCGGTACATATGAGCCGGGTTCTGTATTCAAAACCTTTACTGCAAGTGCAGCTTTGGAGGAAAACATAGTTTCGCTCGATACTACCTATAATTGCACAGGCTCAATTCAGGTAGAGGATTATAAAATGAACTGCCATTATCATCCGGGTCACGGCATACAAACCTTTGCACAGGGTCTTGCAAATTCTTGTAATCCGTTCTTTATTACAGTAGGTCAAAAGCTTGGTGTGCATAATTATTTCAAGTATTTTGAAGCGTTCGGATTTACGGAAAAAACAGGTATAGACTTACCCGGCGAGGCTGCTTCACAGTATTATAAGGAAAATCAATACGGTATTGTTGAGCTTTCCTCGGCAGCGTTCGGTCAGTCGAATAACCTTACTCCTATTCAAATTTGCACAGGCATATGCGCTATTGCAAACGGCGGAACGCTTATTAAGCCTTATGTAGTTGACCATATAATCGACGCAAAGGGCAATACTGTTAAAAAGACGGTGCCTACCGAAATCAGACGAGTTATCAGCGAGGATACTTCCCAAAAGGTACGCTCTATGATGAAAGGTGTTGTTGATAACGGTACAGGTAAAAACGGTTATGTTGCAGGCTACCGTGTAGGCGGTAAAACAGGTACATCGACAAAGCTTGCCGAATCGACAGACGGCAAAAATAAATACATTGTATCCTTTGCCGCTATTGCTCCGAGTGATGACCCCGAAATTGCAATGTTGATTATTGTTGATGAGCCTAATGAGGACTTAGGCGGCGGCGCACTTTGCGCTCCGATAGCTGCACAAGTTGTTCAGGTTGCTATGCAGGAGTTCAATATCGAGCCTGTATACGATAACGACGAAGCAAGCACATTGCCGATTAATACGCCTAATGTTATCGGCTCTGCTCTTTCAGAGGCTAAATCAATTCTTGATAACAGCTCACTTAAATATAAGGTTGTCGGAAACGGCGATACGGTAGTTCGTCAGTCTCCGTCAAATTCTGCAAAAATCCCTGTCGGCGGTACGGTTGTACTTTATACCGAAAAGGGCGAGAAAAATACAGTCACCGTGCCTGATTTTTCGGGTATGTCAATCAGCGAGGTTAATTCTCTTGCCGCAGAAAACAATCTTAATATAGAAATTAGCGGTAATAATCTTCGTCAGTCTCAGGTTATTGCATATCAGCAGAGCATTGAGGCGAATGCCAAGTGTGAGGCGGGTACGGTTATTACGGTAACATTTAAGAGCATCAATTCGGTGCTTGACTAAATTAAAATTAATTCGCTCATAATGCTACAATGAAGCGAACTTAAAATAATATGTAGCATGAAAGGCTATGACGATTATGAAGCTCTCACAAGTATTAGAAAATGTAAAGGTGCAAAATGAGTATACGGATTTAGAAATTAATGATGTTACTGCCGACTCAAGAAAGGTTGAGCCGGGTGCGTTGTTTGTGTGTATTAAGGGTGCATCGTTTGACGGACATTCCGTTGCACGGGAAATGCTCGACAAGGGTGCGGCGTGCGTTGTTTGCGAACAGGATTTAGGTCTCGACAGACAGATTATTGTTGAGGATACAAGAAAGGCATTCTCTCCTATTTGTGCTTCCTTTTACGGCAATCCAACAAATAATATTAAATTAATAGGACTTACCGGAACAAACGGTAAAACCACCACCACTTTTCTTATTAAGCAGATTTTGGAGAATACAGGTAAGAAAGTAGGCCTTATCGGAACAGTTCAAAATATGGTGGGCGATGAAATTTATCCTGCTCATTATACCACCCCCGACCCTAAGGAGCTTCAGTCTCTGTTTAGAAAAATGGTTGATGCGGGTTGCGAGTATTGCGTTATGGAGGTATCCTCTCAGGCACTTGCTCAAGGCAGAGTAGAGGGCATTCATTTTTGCGTTGGTGCGTTTACAAATCTTACTCAGGATCATCTTGATTATCATAAAACTTGGGAAAACTATTTTCAGGCAAAGAAACGCTTGTTTTATGCTTGTGATACCGCTGTTACAAATATTGATGACGAGTACGGACTTAAAATAGTTGAGGGTTGTTCGTGCAAGGTGTTTACTTATGCGGTTGATAATATGCACGCAAATTTTGCCGCACGCAATGTTCATTTCTCGTCGCACGGTGTCAGATACGAGCTTATCGGAGATAAAATCGGCAGAGTTAATTGTCCTATCCCCGGCAGGTTCAGCGTATATAATTCACTTTGTGCCGCAAGTGTTGCTTCGGCTCTCGGTATCAATTTTGAGGATATTCTTACAGCAATCGAGCGTTCAAAGGGCGTAAAGGGCAGAATTGAGGTTGTGCCAACTCCGGGTACGGATTACACCGTTATTATCGACTACGCTCATTCGCCGGACGGACTTGAAAACATTATCACTTCTCTTAAAGAAATTGCGAAGGGCAGAGTGGTAACGGTATTTGGCTGCGGCGGCGACAGAGACAAAACAAAAAGACCTAAGATGGGCAAAATCGCAGCAGACCTTTCCGATTTCTGCGTTGTGACATCGGATAATCCGAGAAGCGAAGTTCCCGGTGAAATCATTAAGGATATTTTGGTCGGAATGCAGGACAGCAAAACACCGTATCAGGTTGTTGAAAACCGTCATGAAGCTATCGAATGGGCTATGAAAAATGCCAAAAAGGACGATATTATTCTCCTTGCGGGTAAGGGACACGAAACATATCAAATTCTGCCGAGCGGAACAATTCATTTTGACGAGCGTGAGGTAGTAAATCAAGTATTAGAGGAAATTAATAAGTAATGAGAAAACTGAAACTCTCTCAAATTTCAAAAGCATTGAACGCTGTTTATAATCAGGATGCTGAGTTTAACGGCGTTTGTATAGATACAAGAAAAATCACCTCGGGATGTCTCTTTGTGTGCATTAAGGGCGAACGATTTGATGCTCACGACTTTGCACAGGAGGCGCTTGATAAGGGTGCGTCGGCAGTAATGGTGCATAAGGATGTCAGCGTAAGCGGAGCGTTTATTAAGGTGGAAGATACCTCAAAGGCTTTGCTTAATCTCGGAGCATATTACAGAAGTCTGTTTGATATTCCTGTTGTTGCACTCACAGGCTCAGTCGGAAAAACGACCACTAAGGAGTTCACAAGCCTTGTCGTTGCCTCAAAATATAATACAATTAAAACGCAGGGCAATCTTAATAATGAAATCGGACTTCCTCAAACACTTTTTCAAATTGATGACGATACACAGGCTGCTGTTATTGAAATGGGAATGAATCATTTTGGCGAAATTCACCGTTTGAGCATAGCCACACAGCCTACTATGGCGCTTATTACCAATGTCGGCGTGTCGCATATTGAAAATTTAGGCTCACGAGAGGGCATACTTAAAGCAAAGCTTGAAATCCTTGACGGGCTGAAAGAAGGCTCAACTCTTATCATTAACGGTGATAACGATATGCTTGCCACCGTTCTTGATAATAATGAGATTTGCTCAAAATATAATGTAATTGCCTTTGGTAAAGAAAATAAATTTAATTATTGCGCAGAAAATATTAAGGAAGAAAACGGCTCAACCTCCTTTGATGTAATATATACCCAATCAAAGCAGATTGACGAAATTGACGGAGTTAAGGTTGAGTTCTCTGTCAGCAAGGAGAATGTAACTATCCCTACCGTCGGTATTCATAATGTGTATAATGCGCTTGCCGCATTCGCCGTGGGAGTAAATCTTGATATTGAGCCTGAATTGATTGCTGAGGCTCTCTCGTCATATGAACCTGCCGGAATGAGACAGAGACTTAATACAGTCGGCGGCAGAGTTTGCATTGAAGATTGCTATAATGCTTCTCCCGACTCTATGAAAGCGTCTCTTGGTACACTCGGTAATATGAAAGCGAATAAAAAAATCGCAGTATTGGGCGATATGCTGGAGCTTGGCGATTATTCAAAGCAGGCACATTTGTCTGTCGGAAAAATGGCAGGCGAAAACTCAATTGACTGCGTTTTGGCTTACGGCAAAAATGCCGAGTATTATGTTCAGGGTGCCAAGGAAAACGGTGTTGCTCACGCAGAGCTTTATAACGATAAGACTGAGCTTTCCTCAACTCTTGCCGAGCTTGCAAAATGCGGTGACGCCGTTTTGTTCAAAGGCTCAAGAGGTATGAAGCTTGAGGAAGTAATGGACAGCGTCTATAAAAGGTGGGAAAATAAATGAGCATGACTGTTGCAATAGTAATTACAGCAGTAATAGCATTTGGTGTAACGGCAGGCTTGGGGTTTGTAATTATCCCGTGGCTTAGAAAACTTAAATTCGGTCAAACGATTCTTGATATAGGTCCGTCGTGGCATAAGTCGAAGCAAGGCACTCCAAATATGGGCGGCTTGATGTTCGTTGTAGGAATAATTTGTGCCTTTACAGTCGGTGTGCTGACATTTGCACTCAGCGGCGGAGAACTGGAAAGCGATTATGCAAAACTGCTTGTCGGCAGAGATAAGGTGCTTGTTCTTGCGGGTTTGTTTTTGGCTTTTGGCTGTGGCGTTGTCGGCTTTGCCGATGATTATATTAAAATTAAGCTAAAGCGTAACGAGGGACTCAGCGCAAAGCAGAAAACTCTCGGTCAGCTCATAGTCGCAATAGGCTATACCATGACGCTATGGACTTCTCATAATACGGTTTGGTTTATACCGTTTATCGGAAATGTAAATTTTGAAAAGAATGCAGTTACAGGAATTATTTTTTGGCTTATTTCCATATTTATCATTTACGGTTGCGTAAACAGCGTTAATCTTACAGACGGTATTGACGGACTTTGCTCGTGCGTTACCGCTACCGTTGCGGTTGCTTTTATCGCAGCATCGTATATTTTGAAATTTCCTATGCTCGGTATCGTATCGGGTGCTTTGCTCGGAGGAGTTATCGGATTCCTTTGTTGGAATTGGAATCCCGCAAAGACATTTATGGGCGACACAGGCTCGCTGTTTTTGGGCGGTCTCGTTACGGCTCTCGGCTTTGCCGTAAAGTGTCCTCTCTTATTGCTTCCGATAGGCATTGTCTATGTGTGCGAAACTATGAGCGATATTATCCAAATCGGATATTTTAAGCTGACGCACGGCAAACGAGTATTCAAGATGGCGCCTATTCATCACCATTTTGAAATGTGCGGTTGGAATGAGAAAAAAATCTGCACGGTCTTTTCCGCAGTAAACGCTGTCGGATGTGCAGTCGGAATTTTACTTTTGTATTTCGGAAGATAAATTATGTAAAAGGAGAGCTTTTGATGCCTGATAATCTACCAAAGCCTAAGCCGTCAATTCGTGACGCACAGGCTCAGCCGAATAATAAGCGAGTAAAAAAGCGTGGTAAAAAGCAGCCTCGTGTTCAGGATAACGGCGGAACATCAAAATTGAAATCCGGCATTAGAAATTCGTTTTTATATGCCAAGGGCGGCTTCGATGTAACATTTTTTGCCGCTGTGCTTGCTCTTATGACGATAGGCTTGGTTATGCTGTTTTCAGCTTCTTATCCTTACGCTTATCAAAAGTATAACGGCGATTCTTATTACTTCTTTAAGAGACAGCTTATTTTTGCCGTAGCAGGCATAATAGTAATGATTTTGGTTTCAAAGGTTAATTACAGATGGATAAAAATTGCAGAAAAGCCGTTGCTTGTTGTGACGCTGTTTTTGCTTGTATTGGTTTTGTTCTATCATGTTAATCTTGAAGACAGAAGCGAGGATTTCAAACGATGGATACCGCTTGGACCGATTACGCTTCAGCCGTCCGATATAGCTAAGTTTAGCTTGATATTAACGCTTGCGGCTTATATTAATAAGTATAAAAAATATATGCAACGACTTACCTACGGCGTCCTTTTCCCGGGCTTGATAGTCGGTATGTTCTGCGTTTTGATTTATCTTGAAAATCATCTTTCATGTACCGTGCTTATGTTTATGATCGGTATAACCCTTATGTTCTGCGGCGGTACTCGATGGCAATGGTTTGTCGGCGGTATCTGTCTTGTGGCGGTTGTTGCCTTTGTAATAATCAATAATCCGAGTATCCTGCCAAGCTATCAGGCTGACCGTATCTATGCGTGGATTGATAAAAGCTTTCAGCCCAGAGGCTTGAGATGGCAAACAAACAATTCGCTCTATGCTATCGGTTCAGGTGGATTTTTCGGAGTGGGACTTGGTAACTCAAAGCAAAAATATCTTTATGTTTCCGAGCCTCAAAATGACTTTATCTTCTCTATCGTGTGCGAGGAGCTTGGCTTTTTGGGCGCACTTGTAATTCTTGGCTTGTTTGCCCTTCTGTTTTGGAGAGGTATCAAGATTGCTCAGAGATGTGAAGATAAATATATAGCATTGGTGGTTGTCGGTATAGTGGCACAGGTTGCAATCCAAACGCTGTTTAATGTTTTGGTAGTTACTGACACATTTCCAAATACCGGTATCGCATTGCCGTTCTTCTCCTATGGTGGAACCGCATTGTTGATGCTGTGCTTTGAAATGGGAGTTGTGCTGTCGGCTTCACGAAATGTAAATACAAAGAATTTGTAGGTGAAAATATGAGATTTTTATTCGCAACAGGCGGTACTGCGGGACACATTAATCCTGCTCTTGCCGTAGCATCATATATCAGAGAAAAATATCCCGAGTCCGAAATTTTATTTATCGGAACAAAGGACCATATGGAGTCAAGACTTGTGCCGAACGCAAGCTTTGATTTTAAGACAATCGAGATTAACGGCTTTAAGCGTTCTATGGCACCTAAGGCAATCGTTGCAAATGTCAAGACTGTCTTTAAGCTTATTAAATCAGAGCAGGCTTCAAAAAACATAATTAAGGAATTTAATCCCGATGTGGTAATCGGCTTTGGCGGATATGTTTCCGGACCCGTTCTCGAGGAGGCGGCAAAGCTTCATATCCCTTGCTGTATTCACGAACAAAATGCTTTCCCGGGAATTACAAATAAACAGCTTGCAAAAAAGGTTGATAAGGTTATGCTTACCGTTGAGGATGCCGTAAGACACCTCCAGCCAAAGCATGAGGTAGCCGTTACGGGTTTGCCTGTCAGGGGCGAGCTTCTAAATAAATCTAAGGCTCAGGCAAGAATAGAGCTTGGCATTGCAGACGACACACCGCTTGTCCTTTCATTCGGAGGCTCTCTCGGTGCTGCTCCGCTTAATGATGCGATGTTTGATATATTAAAGGAAAATGCAATCACCTCAAAGGCTTATCATATTCATTCCGTAGGAACTAACGGTATGGAATATCTCAAAAAATTTGAGGCAGAGGGCTTTATTAAGAGAAGCGACAATGTCCTTTATAAGGGCAAGAGCGAGGTTAGACTGTATATTGATAATATGGACACCTGTATGGCGGCTGCCGATTTGGTAGTAGGCAGGGCAGGCGCTTCATCACTCAGCGAGATTGAAGCAATGGGCAAAGCCTCCGTGCTTATCCCGTCGCCTTATGTTGCAGAAAATCATCAGTACCATAACGCTATGGCTCTTGTAAACAGAAACGCAGCTCGTATTTTGGAGGAAAAGGATTTAACAACCGAATCTCTAAAAGAGCTGATTGATTCTCTTTTGTCCGATAAGGACGAGCTTCATAAAATAGAAAACAATGCCCGTGATATGGCTATACTTGATTCAGCAGAGCGTATCAGCGATATTATAGTTTCGCTTGCAAAGGGCAATTAACATAATTTTTTGTTTTTCATAGACTGCCTTAGGTGGTTATATGGAAAGATTATCAATTAAAGGCGGAACACAACTCAACGGAGAAATATCGCTCCACGGAGCAAAAAACAGCGTTTTGCCAATTCTTTCGGCTTGCGTTCTTGTAGACGGTGTGTCCGTTATACATAATTGTCCGGATTTGTCGGATGTCAGAGTAACCCTTAATATTCTTCGCTATCTCGGCGCAGATGTAAAAAGAGAGGGCAGTACCCTCATAGTTGATACAAGGAACATAATTCGTTCAAATATTTTGGAGGAATATATGAGTGAGCTTCGCTCGTCGATTATATTTCTCGGCGCTCTTGCTTCCAGAGCAGGGGAAGCCTGTTTGTATCTTCCGGGAGGCTGTGATATCGGTCTCAGACCTATCGACTTGCATCTAAAGGGCTTAAAATCTCTCGGTTACTCTGTTTACACTCAAGGCAGCAATGTTTGTGCCTCAAGGGAGAATGTTAAGGGCGCAGAGATTGTCCTTGCGTTTCCAAGTGTTGGCGCTACCGAAAATATTATTCTCGCTTCGGTTTTTGCAAAGGGAGAAACTACTGTAATTAATTCGGCTCGTGAGCCTGAAATTACAGATTTGATTAATTTTTTGAATGCTGCCGGTGCAAAAATCAGCACTGCGGCAACACCCAATATCAAAATCAGCGGTGTCAATTCGTTGCACAGCGTTGAATATACGGTTATGCCCGACAGAATTTTAGCGTCAACTCTTATGTCGGCTACGGCAGCCTGCAAGGGCGATGTGGTTATTAACAATGCCGTTGTCAGCGATATTATGCCTGCACTTCCTGTGTTTGAGGAAATGGGTTGTAAGCTTGACTGCTCAAATTCAAGTATAAGAATAAGGGCGGATAAGCGACCGAATAATGTAAAATTTATTGAAACAATGGCTTTCCCGGGTTTCCCTACGGATTGTCAGGCTCCTGTTATGGCACCTCTTTGCCTTGCAGACGGTGTGTCGGTTATTAAGGAGAGTATATTTGAAAACCGTTTCAGACATACCGAACAGCTTAATTTGTTTGGTGCGGATATAACGGTTAAGGACAGAATTGCTATGGTAAACGGTGTGAATGAATTGCACCCTGCCTGCGCGAAATGCACCGATTTAAGAGGCGGTGCATCAGTAGTTATTGCGGCATTGGCTGCCGAAGGCGTGTCTTATATATCCGAAATTCAGCATATAGACAGAGGATATGAAAAATTTGAAAATCAGCTTGCATCGCTCGGTGCGACAGTAGTGAGAATTAAAGATGAAGAAAAATAATCAGATTAAACTGAATAAGGATAACAGAGAACTTGACCCTCTGAACAGCGAGCTTGGTTCGTTTGGGTTAGAACCACCTAAGCGTTACAGACAGGGTTCTCAGCCGAGTAAGGACAGCTCAAGACAGTCTGCTCCGCCATCCGTGCGTAAGCCAAAAAAGGGCAAGTCACCATCAAAGGTGCAGCCTACAAAACAGGAAAAAATGAAGCAGCATAAAAAGAAGCGTAAGTTAAAGAAAAAATTTCGTATTCTATTCAGCGTGCTTGCATTGGTGCTTGGACTTGCAATTACTATGACTGTGTTAAGCTTCACTGTTTTATTTAAGATTGAAAATATTGAAGTCAGCCCTTCAAATGAGTACACTTCAGAGCAAATAATGTCCGTGCTTCCTATCGAAAAGGACGACAGCCTGCTAATGATAAATAAAACCTCCGTCAGCGAGAAGCTAATCAGAGAATTACCTTATATTTACAGCGTTGATATTAAGCAAAAGCTTCCGTCAACCGTTATTGTTACCGTTAATGAGCCGTCATTTATATATTATGTAAATAATACCGATAATACATATATTTATTTTGACGATACATTTAAGATAATAAAGGTTAATGCCGAAGCACCGCCGGAGAAAAACGGTATAGAGGTGCAAAAGACCGCTATTGTCAATGCAGTTGAGGGAAGTAAAGCTCAGCTCAGCGACGATACTTCTCGTGATAATATTGCCTCATTGATGAAGGTGGTTGACGATGTTTATATGACAGAGGCTACTGCGATTTATTCAGATGGTAAAGACGAAAATTATATCGTTTATGAAAATCGTATTACTATTAAACTCGGCTCTGCCAAGAATTTAGAGGATAAACTGTATTCGGCTCTTGCCGCAATAGAGAAGCTCAACACTTCTAACCCCGAAGCAGTCGGTTTGCTCACTTCAACGGGTGGCAAGCAGGTATACTTTACAGATGAAAAGTAGTTAAATTTTGTAATATATTATGTAAAGATATTTTCTTTATACTCCATATACGATTTGTATAAATTATACATTCTGCACAATGTTTGAATGAATAAGAAAATAACATTTGGAAAAAATAATTAGATTATTTTCTAAAAAGTATTGCAAAGTGGTTACAAAACTGTTACAATATCAAATGCAAGACCACGATAATGTATTTCGTTTCGTGTTTACAAAAAAATGATAAGGAGAATTCTAAAATGGGAAGATATGAAATTGACCTTGACGATAACAAGGTTGTATCTATTAAAGTAATCGGTGTCGGCGGCGGCGGCGGAAACGCAGTAAACCGTATGGTAAAGTGCAATGTTAAGGATGTTGAGTTCGTAGCAGTAAACTCAGATAAGCCGGCTCTTAATAAATCATCAGCAACACATAAGATTCTTATCGGCGAGAAGGCTACAAAGGGTCGCGGCGCAGGTGCAAGACCTGAGGTTGGTCTCAAGGCTGCCGAGGAATCAAAGGAAGCTCTTACAGATGTTCTTCAGGGCTGTGAAATGGTATTCGTTACCGCAGGTATGGGCGGCGGAACAGGTACAGGTGCTGCTCCTGTTGTTGCTAAGCTTGCAAAGGAAATGGGCATTCTTACTGTCGGCGTTGTTACAACTCCGTTTGCTTTCGAGGGTAAGCGTCGTATGACTCAGGCTCAAGAGGGTATTAAGGAATTAGCTGAGAATGTTGACTCAATTATGGTTATTCCTAACGAAAACCTCAAGCTTGTTTCTAAGGAAAAGATTACTTTGCTTAACGCTTTTGAAATTGCTAATGATGTACTTCGTCAGGGCGTACAGTCTATCTCTGACCTCGTTAATGCTACCGGTCTCGTAAACTGTGACTTTGCCGATGTTACCGAAATTATGAAGGATGCAGGCTATGCTCATATGGGAGTTGGCCACGGCAAGGGTAAGGATAAGGCAGAGGTTGCTGCTCAGCAGGCTATTTCTTCTCCGCTTCTTCAGACCTCTATCGACGGTGCAAGAGGTGTGCTTCTTAACATCACCGCTTCAACAGATATCGGTCTTGAAGAGATTGATGCCGCTTCTTCTGTTGTAATGGAAGCTGTTCATCCTGATTGTGAAATCATCTGGGGTGCAAACTTTGATGAAAATCTTGAGGACGAGATGATTATTACAGTAATCGCTACTCGTTTCGGTGAAGAGGGTCCGGGCAGCCCTATTAAATCAACTACTGCTAATAAGCCGGTTGAGCCTCCTGTTGAAACAGCTCCTATCGCTCCTGCAACAGGCTTCACATCAAACGATGATGATTCATTCAACGATATCGTATCTTTCTTTAAGAAGTAATCATAAAATATTAAAGGCTGCTTTCCGAAATTCGGACAGCAGCCATTCTTTTTGATGTAAAGTGTATTAACTTGACATTGTATTTTTTAATAAAGGTGTAATTACTTATTGTATTTTGCCGGTTTTTGCCTCATAAAGTTAATTGCTTTACATTTTCCCCATTTTCCACCCACTTTTCCACATTTTGATTACTCTAAAACAGCGTGTTTTTACTATCTTTCCACACAGTTTTCCACATTTTTGTTTTTTTGTAAAGTAAATAGCTTTACAAAAAAACGATAAAAAAATGAGCAGTAATGATGAGTTACTGCTCATTTTTTATTTGTTCGTGATTAATCTTGCGAATTTGTTTATGAAGTCAACTACATTTTTTGCCATTTCTGTCGGTGTCTCTTTCATACCTCGCTCAATCCAGCTGATAATCATTCCGCCTAAGCCAAAGCCAAAAAATTCTGCAATAGATATTGCGTCACACTCGCCATCTTCTATCATATTTTTTTCGAGCATTGTGTTTACCAAGCTTAATAACTGCTTTGTAGAAAGTCTCGCAAAGTATTTATACACATCTGTCATATTTATGTTGACTGCGTTTTGATAAAACTTTTTGTCTGTATATATTGTATTGAATACTTCATAGAATTTATCTTCTATGTTTTCATATGAAAAATCTTCTATAAAATTTGACACCAGCTCCATATTCAAAAGCCAATCCAAAAGCTCGTACCTGTCCTGAAAATGATAATAGAAGGTTTGCCTGTGGATTCCGCTTTTTTGTGAAATATCGGAAATGGTGATTTTCTCAAAGGGTATGGTTTCCATAAGCTCCTTTAGAGCAAATGCTATTTTTCTTTTTGTAATTTCGCTGCAGGATAAATGTTCTTTCATTTTTAACCTCGTGTTCTTGTTTTATATCCGACATTATATCACTTTTTGAAAATTTATACAAGTATACAAATTTATATATTTTATAACGATGAATGATAAAGCAGGGCGTTGCCTGACTCTATGTCGATAATTCCGTAGCTGCCGACAGAGCATGAGCCGGGATTCATATAACTTATACCGTCTTTTTTTGCAATATACGGTATGTGAGTATGCCCGAATAAGCATATATCTGCTCCTAAGCTTTGTGCCTCACGCTCTAAAGAGTCTAAATTATGTTTTACATAATACGGATGTCCGTGAGTAAAAAATATTTTCTTTGAAGCAAATTCAATTAGTTTTTGTGCAGGGTATTCACAGCTAAAGTCGCAGTTTCCGCTTACCCTTTCAATTTTAATATCGGGATATATCATCATCGCTTCGCTTACATCATCGTTTCCGTCGCCTAAAAAGATAAACAAATCCGCATTGTCTTTGTGTCGTTCTATTATTTCATAAACTCTGGCGGTCATTCTGTGGCTGTCTGAAAATACAACAATTCTCATAGTATATCATTCCTTTTTTCGGCATATATTTTATTAGATTATACTATGAAGGGCAGTGTGTTTCAATGAAAAATATTAATGATAAGAATATTAACGAACTCAAAAGAGCCGTCCAAAGCGGCAACGTCGATGATTTTATAAATAAAAATCTAACCGCAGAACAGAGTGCAAAGGTGAAAAAAGCGTTGTCAGATAAAAAAGCAGTCGAAAAATTACTTCAAACACCGCAGGCAAAGGAACTTATGGAAAGGCTAAAGAATTCAAAATGAGCGACCTTAACGATATAATTTCCTCATTGAGTGACGAGGATATAGATATGTTAAAGGGCGTCGCTTCGTCAATTCTCGGCGAGCAACAGCCTCAAGCAGAGCCGAAAAAGCAAAAGTCCGATTTGCTATCGGGCTTGAATTTGTCCGAGGGCGACCTTAATTTTATGCTCAAGGCTCGCAGCATTGTTGAAAAAATGAATAATACTTCCTCAAAGGATACGGATTTAATTTTAGCACTAAAGCCGCATTTAAGCCCCGAGTCACAAAATAAAGCAGATAAAGCAATCAGGATTTTGAGACTGTTTGAAATATTACCATATCTAAAGGATTTGTTTTAATGGCAGAGCTTACGGGTAACGATATTAATGAAGCAAAGAAAAGGGTAGAGGAGATGCGCCGTCGCTCTCAAAACCTTGTTGAACCTGACGCTTCGGCAGAGGTAAATACAACTACCGAAAATATACACAAAACGCATAGCGCTTCTCGCAAATCATCTGACGATAAGCCGGGCGGTATTTTCAATAGCATTTTTTCATCTCTCGGACTTTCGGGAAGTGAGGATAATTCTGCATCTCTGATACTTGCGTTGGTGCTTATTCTGTCTAAAGAGGGCGCTGATAGTAAATTAATTTTGGCACTTCTTTATATTTTGCTATAAATCTGTGGAATTTCTCCGATAAATGTGATATATTATATACATTAATTTATTTGGGGGAATACAGATGTCAAATTTCACTCACGTATATTTTGACGGTTTGGGCTTGGATTTTGAATTACCGTCCGTTGCCTTTACCGTGTTTGGATACAGTATACATTGGTATGGAATAATTATTGCTTTCGGCTTTGCCCTTGCGGTTTTATATGGCGGACGAAAGGCATATAAATGGAAGATGAGCCTTGACGGAATGACAGATGTTCTGCTTTGGGGTACTCTCTTCGGTATAGTGTGTGCAAGACTTTATTATGTCGCATTTGAATGGGATTATTACAGTATGCATCTTAACGAAATTCCCGCTATTTGGAATGGCGGTTTAGCTATTTACGGCGGAATTATCGGCGCTCTTATCGGTGCCGCAATCGGTTGTAAAACAGGTAAGATTAATTTTCTTAATCTTCTTGATTTAGGCGCTTTGGGTTTGCTCATCGGACAGGGAATAGGCAGATGGGGCAACTTCTTTAATCAAGAAGCCTTTGGTACTAATACCGATACTGCTCTTTTCCGTATGTGGTCGCCTAAAATCCACGACACTCTTGAAGCATCGTCTGCTTTGCTTGCGCAAAAGGGTGTGACGGTTGACCCTAATACTCCCGTTCATCCGACATTTCTTTATGAAAGTGTGTGGTGCTTGCTTTCGTTTTTGGTGCTTCATTTAGTTGTTACCTATTTCAGAAAATTCAAGGGCGAAGTATTTATGATGTACGGCGTCCTTTACGGACTTGAAAGAATGATTGTTGAGGGAATGCGTACGGACTCTCTTTATATCGGTTCAACGAATATAAGAGTTTCTCAGGTTCTTTCGGGTGTTATCGCAGTTGTCGCATTGGCAGTGCTTGTTTATTTCTTTGTAAAACTTAAACAGAATAAATTGCCCAAGGCTCTTGTTTTGGACAATCTTGATGAGTTAGAGGATATTAATAAAATCGAGAGAGAAAAATCTAAGCAAGAGAAAGCACAACGAGCAGAAAAAAGAAAAGCAAGGAAAAACAGTAAGGAGAATAAATAATGGCTTTAATTGACGGAAAGGCTGTATCACTTCAGGTAAAACAGCAGGTAAAAAATGAATGTGACGAGTTAAAGGCTAAGGGTATTACTCCCGGTCTTGCAGTAATTATTGTCGGCGATGACCCTGCATCACAGGTTTATGTTAGAAATAAGGAAAAAGCTTGCGAGGAGTGCGGATTTTACAGCGTAAAGTATGCTCTTCCTGCTCAAACAACACAGGACGAGCTTAACGCACTTGTTGACGAACTTAATCAGGACGATAAAATTAACGGAATTTTGTGTCAGCTTCCTTTGCCTAAGCACCTTGACGATAAAGAGGTCATTAACCGTATTGCTTCTATTAAGGATGTCGATGCGTTCCATCCTGTCAATGTCGGCGCTATTATGATTGGCGATTATAATTTCTTGCCTTGTACTCCGGCAGGTGTTATGGAACTTATCCATTCCACAGGCGTTGATGTAACCGGTAAAAAAGCTGTTGTTATCGGAAGAAGCAATATTGTAGGTAAGCCTATGGCTATGCTTCTTTTGCACGAAAATGCTACCGTTGAAATTACTCATTCAAAGACCGTTGATCTTGCGTCTGTTACCAAAGAGGCAGATATTCTTGTTGCCGCTATCGGCAGAGCAAAATTTGTTACAGCCGATATGGTTAAGCAGGGCGCTGTTGTAATTGATGTCGGTATGAACAGAGATGAAAACGGTAAGCTCTGCGGTGATGTCGATTTTGAAAATGTAAAGGATAAATGCTCCTTTATTACTCCTGTACCCGGCGGAGTAGGTCCTATGACTATTTCTATGCTTATGCGCAACACTCTTACTGCCGCTAAGCTTCAAAATGGGGTGGAATAATGACGCCCGAGGAACTGCTTGTAGAAAAATTAATTGAAAAAAATTTTCATATTTCTTTTGCGGAGTCTTGCACTGGGGGTATGTGTTGTGGTAGAATAGTAAATGTTCCAAATGCGTCACGAGTACTTGATATGTCATTTGTGACCTATGCCGATTATGCTAAGACAGAGTTGCTCGGTGTCGCTCAGCAGAGTATTGACGACTTCGGCGTTGTCAGCGAGCAGGTCGCTCGCGAAATGGCAAGGGGCGTCGCTTCTAAAGCGGGAAGTGATGTAGGTGTCGGCATTACAGGTATTGCAGGACCTACCGGTGCAACAGAAACTAAGCCTGTCGGTATGGTATGCTTTGGCTTTTGTATCGGTGATAAAGTTGAGACATTAACTTGTTATTTCGGCAATATCGGCCGTAATAATGTAAGGGAGAAATCTGTCGATTTCGTTTTTTCAACCCTGCTCAATTTGCTTAAATAAATCGGACGCTCAATCGTCCGTATATGCTGATATGGCTCAGTTGGGCGAAGTTGCGAGCGCGTCCGGTGGACGATGAAGCGAGCAAAATGAGGTGAAAAAACAAGGAGCAATACGAAGCGCCCCAAGCGAGTAGTGCGACTATGTTTCTGAGGGAAGAGCAGCGCATTCGTAATGAGCAGGCTTTTGGATGTATTTAAGGATATATCATCTGCTGTGCTGTGTCGTAAACAAAATTGAATAATTGCTGGTGTGGCGCAGTTGGTAGCGCAATTGATTCGTAATCAATAGGCCGTCAGTTCAAGTCTGATCACCAGCTCCAAAAAGGCATTGTTTTTAATGCCTTTTTTATTTTTGTTGAAGTAATCGTTTCGTCTATCCTTGATTATTTCACCAATCATAGATGAATAAGTTCAAATATTTGCTTATAGTAGTAATAAATATTAAACTCGAATTAACAAATAAATTTTTGAAGGGGTAGTATTTATGAAACATGCAGAAATCATTAACAAAATGACATTAAAGCAAAAAGCATCATTTGTTTCAGGTTTAAATTATTGGTACTTACATTCAGCACCTGAGCTTGGGTTACCAAGCATTATGATGACCGATGGACCAAATGGATTAAGAAAGCAGGATACGGAAAAGAAACCTGATGGCATAGGTTTTGGTAACTCTGTTGCGTCAACTTGTTTTCCACCTGCCGTGACTGCTTCATGCTCTTGGGATGAGGATTTACTGAAACTTGAAGGCGAAGCCATAGCAGAGGAATGTCTTGAAGAAAAGGTATCTGTTATTCTTGGTCCGGGTACAAATATAAAGCGTTCGCCGATTTGCGGTAGAAACTTTGAGTATTTTAGTGAAGATCCATTACTTGCAGGAAAATGCTCTGCTGCTCTTGTAAATGGTATTCAATCAAAAGGCGTCGGCGCATCATTAAAGCATTTTGCTTGTAATTCACAAGAAGCATTTAGAATGATTATTGATGAAATCATTGATGATAGGGCAATGAGAGAACTATATTTAACAGCGTTTGAAATTTGCGTTAAAGAGGCAAAGCCGTGGACGGTTATGAATTCATATAATAGAATTAATGGTGTATATGCTTCCCAAAATAATTGGTTGCAAGAAGATGTATTGCGTAAAGAATGGGGCTTTGATGGTTTAATAGTAACCGATTGGGGTGCAAGTGTAGACAGAGTATCAGGTCTAAAATGTGGTACAGATTTAGAAATGCCCTCTTCCGGCACTTTAAATGCAAAGAAAATTGTTGCTTCTGTTAAGAATGGCAAACTTGACGAACAAATACTTGACAACGCAGTAGATAATATAATTGAATTGATTGAAAAATCAAAGCCTGCACTTGAGAAAAATCATTTATATAACAAAGAAGAACATCATTTAATTGCAAGAAAAATTGCCGAAGGCTCAATGGTTCTTCTTAAAAACGAAGATGGAATTTTACCACTAAAAAACGGTCAAAAGGTTGCAATTATCGGTGAAATGGCAAAATCACCTCGTTTTCAGGGAGCAGGAACATCTGTAATTAACCCAACTTTTCTTGATAATGCATACGATGAATTAGTAAAGTTAGGCGTTGATGTTACATATTCACAAGGCTATGACAAGTCCAAAGATGAAATTGATAACGAAATGGTTCAACAAGCTATCAAAGTTGCAAAATCAGCAGATATAGCTATTGTTTTCGCTGGATTAACCGAAGGTTTTGAGGCAGAGGGTTATGACAGAAAAAATATAGAAATGCCAAATAGTCATAATAATCTTATTTATGAAATAGCAAAGATAAATCCAAATACTATTGTTGTGCTTGCAGGTGGTAGTGTTATTCATATTCCTTGGATTAACGAGGTAAAGGCTTTACTGAATTCGGCGCTTGGCGGTCAAGCAACAGGCAGTGCTGTTGCAAACATTCTTACAGGCAAGGTCAATCCATCAGGTAAAACCACCGAAACATATCCTTTGTTATTTAGTGATAATCCAACGTATGACAATTATCCGGGTGGACCTGTTACGAGCAAACATAGAGAGTCTGTATATATTGGCTACCGTTACTATGATACTGCTAAAAAGGATGTACTGTTTCCTTTCGGCTTTGGACTTTCATATACCGAATTTGAATATAGTAATATAACTGTATCATCGGATAAAATTACCGATAAGGATTCTATTTCTGTATCGTTTAGAATTAAAAACACAGGTAAGGTTGACGGTGCTGAAATTGCACAGGTTTATGTTGCAGACAAAGAGTCAACAATATTCAGACCAAACAAAGAGCTCCGTACATTCAAGAAAGTATTTCTTAAAGCCGGTGAAGAAAAAGAAATATCTGTTGAATTGTCAAAAAGAGCTTTTGCTTTTTGGAATGTCAATATTAATGATTGGATGGTTGAATCAGGCGAGTTTGATATACTTATTGCTTCATCAAGCAGAGATATTAGATTATCAAAAACAATATTTGTTGAGTCTACTGTTGATGCAGTTATTCCTGATTATAGACAAATTGCTCCGGCGTATTACAGTGCTGATATTGATTGTATGGACTCAAAGCAATTTGAAGCTGTGTATGGCAAAGCGTTACCACCTGCCGAAATCGATAAAACAAAGAAGATTGATATTTATTGCTGTATCAATGATGCGTCACATACTAAATGGGGGTTAAAGATAGCAAAGTTAATTCAATTCATTATGCCGAAACTTGGCTCAAAAGAAAACGGTGACGGTGTGATGCTTGCAGCTATGGCAACACAAGTGCCTATTCGTAATTTCGTACAGATGAGTATGGGCGTTTTTTCACCTAAAATGGCAGAAGGTTTACTTAATATCTTGAATGATGACGAATCAACATTTATAGGTATTAATAAAATTTTTTGGCGTATAGGTGGCGCAATTATCAAACTACCTAAATTGTTAAAATCAATATAATGATTGATAAATTGTGCGTATTATAATAAAATGAAAATGAGGTGAGCATATGAAACTTGGCGAATTGATAAACATCAAGACCATTGAAAAGGATAATCCCGATTTTAACGAAAGGCATACTCGTTACACAACAGAGATAAAATTATTTTCCTGTGTTCAACAGGGAGATATTGAAAAGCTTATTTTCGAAATATCAAATATAGAGCAATCTGTTGTTACGGGAAAGTTATCTAATGATGATATAACGCAATATAAATATTTAACTGTAAGTACAATAACACTTGCAACAAGGTATGCAATTCAAGGTGGACTGAATGAGAAAACGGCTTATGATTTTTCTGATGATGTTATAATGACTGTTGACGGCTTATCATCAAAAGGTGAAGTAATGAATTATCTCGCAAGCAAAATAATAAAGCTTACCAATATGGTCAGAGAAAGCAAACACAGTCCGTCACAATCCCCACATGTTAGAAAATGTATTTGCTACATTAACGACAACATTGACAAAAAGATTACTGTTTCTTCGCTTTCAAAAATATGTAATATTTCTCCTGATTATCTTTCCCAGGTTTTCAAGGAAGAAATGGGCGAAAATCTAAGTACATATATCACAAAAAGAAAACTTGAAATGGCAAAGGATATGCTGACTAATGGAAAAAGCAATAGTGAGATATGTCGTTCTCTGAACTTTTCATCTGTATCACATTTTATAACTGCATTCAAAAAGCATTATAATATGACACCAACTGAATATTTGAATTTAACTAAATAAGCGAACAGGAGCAGGACATAGATTGTTTTGCTCCTTTTATTTGCATCGTTTCAACATTGGTATCATTTGACTATTACGGATGGAAAAATGAATACCCTTTGTTTTATCCGCAGCATAAATTAGATGTTCCTGTATTAAAGAAAAATCTACCGTCGGAGGCAATGTTTATCACTTCGTTTGCTAATAATATAGCAAGTTTTGATAACTGGTCCGTATGGGATAATATTAATGATACCCCGTCAAAAGTTTCAGCGCAAAGCTTTGATGATTTTTATACTTTTGGTTCAACAAGTATAAAGCCAAGATTAGTATAATGCATAAATATATTTTATATTTATATGCGGTCACAGAAAAAAGTGTGCTATAATAGAATTGAAATAAGAAAACGGCTCAAAATGAGGAGAAAAACTTGAAAGAAAAAATAACTTATTCATCAGATTTGAAATGCTTTTTTGACTTGTGCAATCGTACGAACTCAAATAATTCGGTTGCTCAATTTGATTTGGCAAAACTCTATTTACATATTAATCGAGAAAATACAAATAAAAAAGCATTTCTATTATTAAAAAAACTTGCAAATAAAAGTTATAATGCCGTTCAAACAAATGCACAGTATATGCTGGCTCGGTGTTATGAAAAAGGGTGTGGCATTACAAAAAATTATAAGCAGTCTGCAAAATGGTATAGGCAAGCCTACATCAATGCCAACAATGATATCTATAAAGCATTTGAAAATGAAATTGGTGATATAATAGACGAGGCGTTGAACGAGCCTGAAAGTGAAGAAATTACACCTGAATTTATTGAATGTGTAACTGAAAATGCCGAAAACGGAGATTCGGCATCGCAGGAATATTTAGCAAATCTTTATTGGCGTGGTGATGAAAACATTAAGGCAAATGATGAAAAATTCGTCTACTGGGCTGATAAAGCGGCACAGCAAGGTGATTATCTTTCCGCTTTTCATCTCGGCAGATATTATGAGATAAAAAGACAATATAAAAATGCGTCAAATTGGTACAAAATAGCCGCCGAATTAAATATTATGCGGCGAAATAAGATAACTGCCCGAAATTCATCGGGAGATTATATTAAATGAATAAAGGAGATTATTATGGATTTGAAAAATGTGTCAACAAAAGCACTTGTTGAAGAATTGGTAAGCAGAGAGGCTGTTGAAAAGACAGTGATTGAGCCTTATGAGGAATATTCAATTACCGTCGGCGAAGAAAAAATCAACGATGCCGGACCGGTTGTTTTATTAAAAATTTGGGATTGAATTAAAAGGATATTCATTATGGAAAAATTAGAAAAATTGGTTGAAGAACTTGAGAAAGAAAGCAACGAAAAAAAGCAAATTAAAACCTTACAAGATATCGGTAAGTTATTACTAACGGAATATATTATTCAGGTGGGAGACTTGACTATTAAGCCATTGCTTGTTGAAGCATATTATTACCATCAAGGAAAATTTAATGATAGTAATTCTCATGGCTTCGGTGATAAAGAAATAGATAAGAAATGTAGAGAGCAGTTAAGCAATCATTTTAATAGATTTTATTTTCATAAAAAAGGTCGTGGCGGTGTAGATGTATGTCTCTCTAAAAAGGATTATTGTCTTTCTTTTTTGATTAAGGTTGCTTTAATCAACGGAAAAGTTTACAAGCAAATAGACATCTATAATAAATCGATAAAAGAATCCATTGATAATAATAAAGATGTTCTAACGCCAACTTATGGTATTACTACCTCCTTTGTATGTGTCCCACGCAAAAACACACATAAAGGAGATTATATATTAAACCCTTTAGCTATCTTATCTGTAGAATCATTCAAAAACAAAGAAGAGGCAGATGCAATTTTAAGTTCATTAGAAACGGGATATAAAAGGCAATGGGTTCTTGCTAAATACGCTCTGGAGAAAGATGGCTTTAATTACGAAAAAGCTTGCGAAATCATAAAAAGAGAAAATCTTTATTCATATAAAATCGAACGTCAATATTTCGATGGGGCGTTGAATTACATAAAAGAGCAGGAAAATTGATATGCTCTATTTTTCATCTCAACTAAACATACAAGAGTACAAGCCTGCGGCGGACAGAATGTTCGCCGCACTCAATTTATTTAATATAAAATATAAATTATTAAATAATACAAAAGATATATGGCTGCGAGATTTTATGCCGGTGAAAACAAAGTCGGGCAAATATGTATCATTTCGATATGAGCCGAGCTATCTTGCAGATGATCCGCAATTAAGGACTGATTTTAAAACCGATATTGCACCGAACTTTAAGGTCGATAACCTTGTTTATACAGATATAAATTTAGACGGTGGGAATGTGGTCTTTTCTCCGTCCAAAGAAAAAGTTATCATAAGCGACAGAGCTTTTTCGGAAAATCACGGCATAAGTGAAGCAGAACTCACAGCCAAACTTGAAAAATTGCTCGAAGCAAGCGTACTTATAATTCCCTCACTCAAAAGCGATATGACAGGGCATGCCGACGGTATGGTGCGATTGGTCGGTGAAAATACCGCTATTGTTAATGCTCCGCTGTCGCCGTATGGATTTGAAACGAAAGTTAAAAAGTCTTTGCAAAATTACGGATTTAATGTTATTGATTTTCCGTATTTTTACTCAAAGGGTGACAGTGCCGTCGGTTGTTATCTTAATTATTTAGCAACGGAGAAATCTATATTTCTGCCGGTGTTCGGCGTTGACACGGATAACGAGGCTATAAAACTGGCAAAAAACATTTTTGATAAAACAATTATTCCGGTTAATATCAACGAAATTGCCGAATACGGCGGTTTACTTAACTGTATCAGTTGGGAAGATTAAATATTATGTCCGAAAAAAGTCGCATAGTCTATTGCATAATGTGAGCATAAGATATAAAATAAATTTGAGGTGAACATTATGTTAGGTGCAAGACCAAAGAAAATGATGAATATGTATATTTACGATATACTTAGGCGAAACACCGATGCCGAGCATCCTATGATGCAAAGGGAAATTCAAAAGCGACTTGATATCGACTATGATATGACCGTTGACAGAAAGGCGGTCAAGGCTAATCTTGAGGATTTAATCAATGACGGCTCGTATAATATTGAATACGCAACGAAAATCCGATTGACACCGAACCGCTTGACAGGTGAGATTGAGAAAAACGAGGTGCTTACAGGTTTTTATTACGATAATATATTTACCGATTCAGAGCTTCGTTTGCTTATGGATTCCGTTCTGTTTTCAAGGAGCATTCCGACTAATAATAAAAAGGAAATGCTTGGCAAATTAAAGGATTTATCAAATAAATATTTCAAATTCAGCACTGCCAATATTCAGTCGTACGAAAGCGTTGACAGAGAGATGAACAGGGAATTGTTTTATACCATTGAGGTGCTTGACGAGGCAATTTCAAAGGGATTGCAGGTTAAGTTTTTGTATAATGAATATGGCACCGACAAGAAACTTCATCATAGGAAAAATGAGGACGGCGATGTCAGAGAATACATAATCAACCCATACACTATGGTTGCAAACGGAGGTAAATATTATCTTATTTGCAATTACGACAAGTATGATAATCTTTCCCATTATCGTATTGACAGAATCAGTAATATTGAGATTTTGGAAACGCCGAGAAAACCGAAAAATCAGGTTGAGGGACTTGTCGGTCTTGATGTTGCAAAGTATATGCAGGAGCATATTTTTATGTTCGGTGGCAAGTCAATCAGGGCAAAGTTTGAAATGCCAAGCTATTTAATTTCCGATGTTCTTGATGCGTTCAGGGCTAATGTTGATTTTAAGGATTTAGGTGACGAAATGGTGCTTGCAAGCGTTAAGGTGAATGAAAACGATATGCGCTTTTGGGCAAGACAATATGCAAGCCAAATCAAAATTACCGAACCGAAAGAGCTTGTCGATATGTGCAAGCAGGATATGATAAATGCATTAAAATTATATGAAGACTAAAAGGAACTTTAATTATGAAAAGACCAAATATTTTTAATTTTGCAAAAAAAGAATTAACACAAGATGCAATAATTGCTTGGCTTTTTGAATGCCTAAATTCTGAAGAGAAATATAAAACTGTTGGTGAAAATTTTATAAAGTTAATCTTTGATAATAAATTGGAACAATGTGAAATTGAACTTGATCCGTTAGGCGTTAATATGCAATGTTGTAAAATGGATATTTATGCAGTGATACGAATTAATAACTTAATTTATCCGGTAATAGTTGAAGATAAAACAGATACTTTTATTCACGGAAATCAATTTGAATCATATTGTGAAAAAGTATCAAATTGGATGAAAGGTAAGAATTATCTAAAAGAATTAAGATTACGTTTTAACAACCAAGAATTGAATTGGGGCAAATTGATTTATCTCTATTTCAAGTCTGGCTTTGTTCCAAATTATGAAAAAACAGAATTTAATAATTTAAAAGATGACATCATAAAAAAAGTAACAGCAGACGGAACAGGCTTTTTAGTAAGAGAAATATACACTTGTGATATGATAAGTTTTATTGAATCTCAAAACATTGATGATGAATTATTAAATGATTATTATTCCTATTTAAAGACAAAGTTTGATTTGTTTGACGAATCGCATAGAAATGCTCTTAAAGAGGACACAATTGATATGTATAATAGGCGTTTTTCAAATGCAGGCGGATGTAGCGTACTTTTTGAAAAATGTTTTAGAAAAGGAATTGTTTTTAATAATCATTTATATCAAGGCTGGGCTTCAAAAGATATTTTTACTATTGGCGACGAATTTGATAAGAATGATATTTATTATGTCTATCGATTTGAGCAAAGAGCATATACTAAAGGCAAGTACGCATATGCTTTTTTACTCCAACAATACAGATATGAAAAAGAAACAATTAATGATGCTAATTTAGTAGCAATTGATAAAATCGCAAATGCAAAATCTATTCAAAAAATATGTACTGAAATTATCAATGATATGCATACAAAGGTCAATGTAGAAGTATTAGAAATAAACGAAAAAAAGGTTCAAGATTCAAATGTTCTGTTGATGGTGTTTATTAAGGACGACAACACACCTGAAAAGGTATGCGAATTTATTAAATCGTTTACGAAAAAATTAATAGACAAAGTTGACACAATAAAGGAAATTAAAATATGACCTATGTAATATTTGACCTACACGGTTACTCAATAGAAAAATTAAAAATATTGCTTGAAAAGGCCGGGTTTTGCGAGGACGATTTTCTTTACATACTCGGTGATGTGATTGATCGAAACGGTGACGGTGGCGTTGCGATTTTGCGGTGGCTGCTTTCTCAACCTAATGTTCAGCTTATTCTCGGCAATCATGAGGCAATGCTTCTTGCTTGTGCGTTTTTGTTTGATGAAATCACGGACGACAGCATTGCTGATTTTGACAGCGAAAAAATAGAAATTCTATCAAATTATCAGCTTAACGGCGGTGATGTTACGCTGAAATCACTTGCAAAACTTAACAAAGAATCACCCGAAACGGTTGCAGATATTCTCGATTATCTGCGTGACTGCCCACTGTATGAAGCTGTTACGGCAGGCGTAAAGGATTATTTTCTTTGTCACAGTGGCATTGATGAATTTGTAAAGAGTAAAAAAATCAGCGACTATCCTGCCGACGCTTTTATTTGGGCTTGGCCTGAAATTGGCGATGAATATTTTGACGATATTATAACCGTTTTCGGTCACACACCGACAATGAATTACGGCGAGCAATATCGCAACAAAATAATCAAAACGAGAACTTGGATTGATATTGATATGGGCGCCGCCGACGGCAAAACCGAGCCTGTCCTCCTCCGCCTTGACGATATGAAAGAGTTTAGAAACTGAATACAAATATTGACACCACAGTAATTATGCCGTGGTGTTTACTATAAATTGTTTTTTGCTAAACTTAGGTATCAAAATAAATTTATCCATACTAGATAAAATAAATATGTAAAGGAGTGATACAATGTCCCCGATTGAAACAAAAAGAACGACTGCAATCAAAGTTGCAGATGCGTTGAATAGCATTGAAGACGTGCCTGTATCTGCCTTTGCAAAGGAACTTTCTGCAAAATGGGCAAATGGCGATATAGAATCCAAAGATAAGACAGATAAGCACGAAAAATAAAAGTCAAAAAATTACACTCCGATTAAACATGAGTATATTGAGTGATTAAATAAGTGAAATATACAAAATTTACATATGCGTGTTGTATAGAGCGAACTAAGTATGACATAGAATGTGAATTACTGCTATTTATTATAATACATTTGACCATTTATTGACCACTTACGAACAGAAAGTGGGATAAAGGCACAGCGCTAAATTAAAAAACAGTCATTTCAATGTATAAAAGAAATGGCTGTTTTTCGTTGTTTTGGGAGTATTTCATATTTTTTCATCTGTTTCGTAATGCGCAGGCCGTCGGTTCGAGTCCGACTATCAGCTCCAAAACCTGTGTAAACACGGCGTTTTCGCAGGTTTTTTTCTTTTGCAAAGTTAAACTGATAATTAGAAATACTGTCTTGTTTTGAGCTAAAATATAGTTATAATTGATTTCTGTATTTTTTTGGAGTTTTGCCAAATTCCTTTTTGAAGCAGGATATAAAATAACTTTCGGAACAAAAGCCTAAATAATATGCAATGTCGGATATTGTATAATTGCCTTTGAGCATTTCTTTTGAGGCTTGAAGTCGTTGGTTTCTTATGTATCTTGAAAGGTTTACTCCCAAATTTTTTTTGAAAAGAAAAGACAGATAATCGTCAGATAATCCGCATTCGTTTGCAAGTGTTGAAATGTCTAATTTTTCGTGTAAATTAGTGTTTATATAGTGTAAACACTTTCTTATCGGCTGTGGGTACACGCTGTTTTCTCTGCTTTCTGCAACCATATCAGTTAGTTTTATGCTACTTTGAATTATAAAGCTTACAATATCATCTGATTTTGTGAATTTGTCAATAGTTAAAATACAATTGTCGGAATAATTGTAAGCGGTCGTTTCATCCAAACCGCCTTCAATAGCTGCTCTTGTTATCAGGGTAAATACCGCAACCGCCCAATACTGCATTTGTTTTATGTCGTCAGCAGACATTTTACCAATGTTTATGCCTTGCTTTTCTATATCGTTTATTAAGTTTGTGACATCTGTGCGGCTGCCTTTTTTTACAGCAGATAAGAATTCAATTTCAGTCTTATACGGACTGTGCGTTATTCCGTTTTCTCGTTCTTCAAAAATATGACTTTCGCCCAATATGTTTATTTTATACTTGCTCATTTAATCACCTATTATAGATTATCATATAATTTTTGAATATTCAAGGAATTGTTATATAAATATCGGAATATTTATATTAAAGTGCTGTTATGAACGATAACATAGTGTCATACACGAGGAGGTGTTTATATGATTAGCAGGACAAAACCTGATGTTTCGACAGAGCAAATTCAAAAAATGTTTGATAATGCTTGCTTGGGCAAGGTTAAAAGCTATTGTAAGTTGGGCGACGGTGAGTATAATGCTGTTTTTGATGTTGTTACCGATATGGGAAATTATGTGTTAAAAGTTTCTCCTCTTGATAAAACAGGGATACTTACATACGAACAGGATATGATGAGAGGGGAAGTGTTTTGGTATGCACAAGTCAGAACACATACCGATGTTAAAGTTCCTTATGTTTATTATAAGGATTTTTCGCATACTGTTTTTCCGTCAGATTATTTTATAATGGAAAGAATGGAAGGCGAACAGTTAAATAACGCTAAGTTGTCAATAGAAGAACGGCGTTGGTGTAGCGAGGAAATAGCAAGAATAACGGCAAAATTTCATAAGGTATCAAATGATAAATTTGGTTATTTACAAAATGAACTATATGACAACTGGTATCTTGCATTGAAAAGTATGATAGAAAATTTAATTCAAGACATCGAAAGAACGGGCAGACATACAAAGCGTGGCAAGAAGTTGTTGCTTTACGCAGAAAAATATAAAGATGTACTAATAAATGTTCCTGCGTCTATGGTGAATTTTGATTTATGGTACGGTAATATTTTATGCGTGAAAAATGAGGGCAGCTTAAAGCTGATAATTATTGACCCGGAGAGAACTTTATGGGGAGATTGTATATTTGATTTTGCGAATTTGGAATTTGAAAAAATGCTGAATAGAAAAGAAACGACTTTATCTGCATATAATAGAATTGCGAAAAATAAGGTGACTTGTTCTAAGGAAGAAATGATACGCTTTGCATTTGGTATTGGATATTTGGCATTAGTGCAGGAAGCAGAAAAGTATTATAGATACACACCGCATCATTTCGGTTGGTGGAGAAATGTTTTTTCTTGTTTGTTTTTATATAAAAATTCTTTCAAAATTTTGAATCAAGGACTAAAATGAAACAATCATTAACATCTAAGATTGTAACAAGTATTTTGTGTTTGGTTTTTCATTCAAAATATGAAAAAAGTGCAACACACTCTAATGTACTTGCTAAAAAATCAAATAATAAAAAATCACATTTTCACCCTATTGGTTTCAGTACAGAAAAAGTAAAATACGGTGAATGTTATCTTGAAAAAATAACACCAAATAAAAATGCGTCAAAAAGAGTGATTTTTCATATTCACGGCGGCAGCTTTAAGGTAAAACTTACGGATTTTTATCGTAGAGAATCTGTTTATTACAGCAGGTTGTTTAATAATGCAACTGTTTATAATGTGGATTATAGGGTGTATCCCGATGTTAAGTTTCCGATACCGCTTGATGATGTTTATAATTGCTATTTGAGTGTTCTTAAAAATGAAAATGCAAATGATATTGTTGTTATAGGTGACAGCTGTGGTGCAAATATGGCTGTTTCGCTTTGTATGAAATTGCGAGATACCGCAAAACCTTTACCCAATTCCGTTATTTTGTTTTCTTTTTGGGGTGATTTGTCTAATTCGGGTTGGTCATATAAAGAAAATTGCTATCGTGATCCATTTTATGGTGTTCCAAAAAGGATTTCATACGAAGAAGCAAAAGATAGAATTCATAGGATAACGCTTTATGCACAGGGCGAAGATTTATATAATCCGTATTTGTCTCCTTGTTTTGGCAGTTATGCAAATTTTCCCAGAACAATATTCGTTTCCGGTTCTGCCGATTTGAGTCAAAGCGATAGCTTTACAGCATATGAAAAACTCAAATCCGAGGGTGTTGAAACTTATCTTTTTGATTATGAAAATATGTTCCACGATTTTCAAATGGTAAGGTTTTTGCCTGAATCAAGAGATGTGTTCAAACGAATAAAAAACTATTTTAATACTTAATAAAAAATCTCACTCCGTAAAAAAGAGTGAGATTTTATGTTGCCGATTAATTTGAATAATTAAACCGTTCGTGCAATGTTTCATAGCTTAGTTTTGTCGCATTATTTGTTCTGTTGCTATCGGTTCATAGCTTATCAGTTCGGCTTTTTCTAAGTCCTCGTTGTGCATATCTATTGCGATTATTTGGTGATTGTTGTAGGTTGTGTAATAGTAGATGCCCTTGTCGAGATTGCAGCACGAGGTGTATATCGTTATTTCATACTTGCCGTCAGCCACTTCGCAACAGCCTCTTTGTTGGTCTACGCTGCCGAGAATGTGAAAGAATTGGCTTACAGCTTCGCTTTCGTCCTTGCCTGATTTTGAATTTAGCTTTACAAAAGCAACTCTTATGAAGCGTGATGCCGAGGATAAGTCACCGGGCAGACCCATTGCTCCCATTCCTCTGCTGTATGCGTTAAAGTCAATGTTTTCGGAAAACTTGTTTTCAGGCTGTTTCGGCGAAAGATTCATATAGTTATTAAGGTTAAACATTTGAATCGGAAACGGCGGATTGTTCGTCAGAACACCGACAGGGTTTTCATAAACACTAAGTCCCTGAGCCGTTGATTCGACAACAATCGAACTGTTTTTGTCCGAGATTATCCAATGAAGCTGTGCTGTCGGAAGCTTTTCGTTGAACGATGTGCATACAATGCTTGCTCCGTTAAGAAGCTTGCGTGCCTCCTCAACAGATTTGCATTGACACAGTATCCAAGGGATTAACTCAAACTGAGCAACGCAGGTCTTGTTCTCGCTCAGCTTGGGATAGAATGCGTTTCCGACAAAGTTCAGCCCCGCCATACCGACACCCATTTCATTGATTGCGTCATAGTAAAGCGGATAATTGTCTGCTATGTGAGCCATTCCGATTATTGCGTAGTGAGAACTGATGTCATTCGTGTGCTTAAAATGAAAGGTATAATTTCTTGGCGTGATTGTAATTTTGTCACCGTATGAAAATTCGTAGTCAAGCGTTCTGCCAAAGTATGCGTCGCCTGCATTGTATGTGGCTGCTGTGCACATAATATCAACTCCTTGTTATTAAATATTATATCATTTTTTGTTTTTTCTATCAATATTACGGTAAAATGTTTAATGGAAAGTTCTTATCTTTTTAATATTTGTGTTGAAATTAGCGACGGTTTATGAGATTATTATATTATGTGATAACCTTTGCCCGTACAAATGCTTATAAATTGATTTTAGTTACCGATAGGAGATTTGATATGAAGCGTAGCGGAATTTTTATTACTGTCATTTTGGCTTTGGTTGTGGCAGCCACAGTCGGAAGCATTGTTTATAAAACTCACGAAAGCAATGTTGAGCCTATGTCATATTGCAATGTGTTTGATTTTGTGGAAGGGGACATCGCCGTCGCCTGTCCCGATAATCTTTCACAGCAGGATCGCTATCCTCTGATTGTTTGGGGTAACGGCACGGGTTGCAACCCTGCACTTTACAGTTCACTTATTGACCAATTCACCAATGCGGGTTACATTGTTGTGGTTAATAACGATTGCTACGGTGAGGACGGAGTGGCTGAACAAAAGGCACTTGATGCCGTATTGAAGTTAAACGATAAAAAGAATAGCTCGATTTATCATAAGATTGATACAAATAAAATCGCAGCGTGCGGTCACTCTTTAGGCGGAAAAAAGTCTGTCAATCTTGCGGTGCGTGATGAAAGGGTTAAAGCCGTCGTTTCCATTGTCGGAAACAGCGAGACTTACGAAAGCTCAAAGTTGAGAGTGCCGACCTTGTTTTTTGCAGGCGAGGAGGATAATGTTGTGCTAAAGGATGAATATGTAATGCCTGCGTATAATGCCTGCATATCACCCAGTGCCTATGCTTCGCTCGTTCACGGTCAGCACAGTATCTGTATGCACGAAGCCGATATTTACAGCGGATATATTATCTCGTGGCTTAATGCTTGGTTGAACGATGACAAAACCGAACTTGAAGCGTTTTCTCCGGTAGGTACGCTTGCAAACGATAATCGCTGGTGTGATTTTCAAATGAAAAATTTTTAAGTAATCAAAAGTAATCCGAACGGTTTTTGAATACAATTTATTATTTATACAGATTAAATAACTAAGCCTCCTGTGAGAATGAAGTATATCTCATAGGAGGCTTTAATGTTGCTTTGTTTTTATAGATTTTCAAAGGTGTATCTTGGCTTTTTTGCACTCTTTTTGCCGTATTCTATTGCACCTGTCGGGCAGTAGCTTATGCAAGCCATACAATGAGTGCAGTCATTGCCCCAAATCGGCTTGCCGTTTTTTAGAGAAATGTTGTTAAGAGGGCAAAGTTCTGCGCATTTTCCGCAGCCCACACATTTTTCGTTTGTATGAAATGCCTTGGCTTTTACGCAAAGAGGGTAGAACACCTTGTTTACGGGAGCGCTCATAAAACGGTCATAGACATTGTTTCTCGGCTTTGGAAATTCTTTGCCGTCTGCGATTGCTTTTATGATTTTGTCAATAATCGGCTCTGCCTCGTTCACAATTTTTCTCGCTTCGTCAACGCTCGGTGTGTCAAAGAGAGCTATGTAGTTTTCGGGCATTAATACCTGTGCGCTGCCCATATAGTCAAAGCCTTTTTCATCGCAGAGTTCACGGTTGAATTTCGCCGCATTGCCTATTTCACCGCCACAACTCATAACAAACCAAACACCTTTTACATTGCTCAGCTTTGTGGTTTTAATCCAATCATTAACTATTCTCGGAATTCTCCACGCATATGTCGGCGTGACTATAATCAGACGACCGTTTACCTCTATCGGTTCGGTGTCTTTTTTCTTTATTTTGTCGTTTAAGTTTATAGCTTCGTCACCAAGGCTGTTTGCAATTCTTTTTGCGATGTGACGGCTGTTTCCGGTACCCGAAAAATATATAATCAAAATTTTCCACCTCGTTAATCATCAATATAATATATATGATTATATCATTGATTATTACCGTTAGCAAGAAATGAAATCTGTCCGCTTGTAAAAATCAAGCACTCGTGGCACTCCGTATAGGGATGTAATCGGTTTGTCCTTTTTGTAGCGCGCTATTTACGGTTTGCAACAATGGCTTCAAGCACCGAAATGGATAAAAACAAATCACTAAAGCCAAAGCGACTGTGTAAACCATATTCGTGATATATAAAATAATATAAACCGTTTCTGCTTTATTAAAGCTAAGCCTTAAACAGAAACGGTTATTTTAATTAATCATCATCGTCGTTTGACCAATCGGACACGATGTGTATATCACCTGTATCCATATTCATTGCCATACCTCTTCCCATACGCAACAGTATATTTCCTTTAGAATTGATTGCTGTATCATCTGAGATTGTATAAGCGTAATCGCCCTCATCGTAGTCAAAGATGCCTTTGCTCATAGATTTGCCTCCTCAATCTTCAATAATTTCGTATTCTACACGAGAGCCTTTGGCTCTGCAAGCGTGAAAGCGTGCGCCGTTTGCTTTCCAATGCGGGAAGTAATCCGCTTTTTCCTCGTTGGTGTCACGATGGCAAATTATAATGTTTTCAAGAACATCGCTGCCGCCGTCAGAAAGCGGTCGTATGTGGTCAAGCGTCGGGTGATAAGCACTATTTGGATTTCCGCAAGCGGATTTTTTCATTAATCGCCCTGCGTAATCGTAAGCCTCCTGTTTTGAGCCGAAAAACCTGTTCCACACATCGACAGTTTTATACTTTGACATTTTGAGTACCTCCTTTCGATATTTCTGTCTACATTATAGTAAATCGGTGAAAGGAAGTGTAGGGTACAGTTGTACCCCCCGGCAAAGCTAAAGCAAGTCAGTTATATTCCGCCCTGTTTTTTGTGCTATTAAAATGATGTTTTCAAGCTTTGGACATCTGAATTTTTTACTGTTACTGTCTTTTCTCCAAGACACAATGGTAGACACACCGAGATTTAATTTCTTTGCGGCTTCGTCAATGTTTTCAAAACTACTAAGAATAACACGGTAGCATTTGTTGGCAATGGCTTGTTCATTACCTTTTTGGTATTTGTCTATGATTTCTTGTAGATTAAATATATCACCACCGGTAACTTCTTTGAAATGATCGTGTTTGTTATCCTGCGTAACGGCTGTCCCTTTATCAGTCATTGTAACAAAGTGTACGCTTTCCCATTTGTCCGGAATAAGATACGGACTGTGCGTTGAATAAACTACTTTGATTCCTTGTTCTTGAAGTTCAATTAATTCCTTCAAAATCTCTTTTTGAGCTTGAGGGTGAAGTGTGGAGGCAGGCTCGTCAATAATGAACAGGTCGCCGTTTTCAAGTGCATTCTTCATGAAATAGTATGTAAAATACCACCGTCTGCCGGCGCTTGTTGAATTAAGGTTTACGATTTCTCCGTTTTTTTCGTGCAACAGTATTGTGGGAACTTTTCCTCCTGATTGCTCAACCGAAATTTTGTCATACATGCCATTTTCAAATTCGGGTTTGTGTTCATTGAGATATTTTTCAAATTCTTTTAATGCAGCCTCGGGCAACGAAAAGTCTTTGTTTTTACTGATTTGCTCTTGAAGCTCGTCCTTGTTCTCACCTTCATAAACTTTATTTATATATGTCTGAAGTATTGTTTCTGATTCATTATTATAGTACAAAGGAATTTGGTCGCCTTTTTTGAAAATAAGTTCTGTGTTTTCGTTTTGTAAAAATGTGCATTTCGTACCTATACATTTTTGTACTTTTAGTACAAAATTATAAAATTCACCGCTGTTTTCTGATTGAAATTGGTCACCTGACAATGCGGCTTTCAAACGCTTTGACCGTTTTACCAATTCATTCAGCGTGACACTTAATTTCTCATAAGAAGATTTTGTTTCTTTGTTGATTTTTGTAATTTCACGCTTTATCGCCGCTTCGTTTATTGTAACAAATTTCTCTTCAAAAGGAGCTAAATCGGGCTTTACATATTGTAGCTCAAAGCAAAGTTTTTGTATATTGTCAAACAAAATGTAATCGGGGATGTATGCAAATTCAAACGAATCGTCACTAACGCAAAAATTTTGTTTGATTGCTTGTTCAAGTTGAACAGCTTGTTCTATAACGAATTCAAAATTGGATTTTATAAAATTATAATTTGTCGTATTGATTTGAAAACATCTTAATGGTTGCTCACTGCCGTCGTGTGCAATTTTATTCAGCTGTACTTCATAAGCATTCAAAGCGTCTCTTAACTCATTTGCCAGATTGACGAATTCATTTATTTCCTCTTTGAAAAGCGGCACCAAATACTCGGATTTAATTTTGCATATTTTTTTGTTGTCATTCGCATAAGCTATAAACTTGCATTTTTCCTCATTAATATTTTTGTTGGGGAAGAGTTTTTTTGCCTCGCTCTTTTCAAGGACTAAATGCACGCAATATTTAAGCGAAGAGTGATTTTGTTTAGCAAAGTAATTGCCGTTAGATTCGGCAATGATGCTCAGTGCTTCCAAAATATTACTTTTTCCGCTACCGTTTTTGCCAATTAAAACGGTAGGCAGGTCATTGTAAAAATTTATATCTACCAAGTTGTTTATCGACTTGTAATTTTGAATTTCGATTTTTGTTATTTTCATAGGATTCTCCAAAAAAATTATGATTTATCATAACCATTATAATATAACAGGATTTGTTTTCAATTATATATTTGTAAAGCATAAAGATAAAAAATTAACTGAGGCACTAACGCACAAATCTTTGCTTAAATAAACAAAAACCACCCTGTCGGATGGTTTTGCTTTTGTGAAGACAGGACAATAGAGATGTTTTTGCGTTTTCGCTGTCTTGATTTGAAC
>ERZ1026772.27-NODE-27-length-107911-cov-302.206377_pt1 | contig 107911 bp, 132 predicted proteins | sample MGYA00380124_ERZ1026772 | MGnify/ENA primary metagenome ERZ1026772 (study PRJEB33269, sample SAMEA4719760) | human gut metagenome | biome: human-associated habitat; feature: organic feature; material: feces | place: Cameroon | collected 2013-10 ...
TCCATATTGTGTAATCACAATAATAACCTCCTTTAAGGAGGGGGAATATATCCCCCTAATCTATTTTTTAGTTTTCAATGTAATACTACAATTTACAATGTTTATATAATTATTAGATGCTGTACTATTGACATATACTGCAAGTGAGTTATAACTACCATTTACAAGACCTTGAACAATTGCTTTTGGTAAAGTGAATGTCTTAGTCTCACCCCATGCAAGAGTACCTAAATGAGTTTGACCTCCATAAGAAGGAGTACCACTTGCACCACTACAAGTTGAACCGTTTATATAAACATTTGATTGACCGCTATTACCTCCACTATTTGCTCTTGTAAGAGTGATAGTATTACCGTCTTGTATTGTACCCTTCAAGTTATTTCTTATTGAACCCAAGTCAAAGAACATATGACCTCCTCTAAGTCCATATCCCCAAGCACCTTGTTTACAATTGTAATCTTCCCAATTCGACCATTGGTATTGATAAGTTCTATGTCCAGTCCAATTATAAGTGTAAGTATATATTTGACCACTTGGAGCTGGTGGATTTGGGTTACTTACAGGGAAACGAGTAGAAGCTGTTTCTTTTAAATTAGAGTTCATGTCATAAACTATACCATTAGATAAAGTAACCTGACCCATAGGTCTTACTGACCCAAGATTTCCCCAATAAGCAAACGAACCACTATGAAGGTTACAGAAGTAGGAATTACTACCTACATCTTGCATCATATAATAAATTGATTGACGACATAGGTCAATCGCTGTAATACATTTACCGTAATCACATTGGTAAGTGTAAAGATAAACCCTTTCGGTTTGTATACCGTAATTTTTACATGCGATGGTTATACCATTAACTTCTAACCTACCCACATCAGCTGCATAAATACCACTAGAGTTTCCATTTCCTCCGTCTTGCAATACTGGTCCAGTATCAGCACTACCAAATGTCCTACCCCCTACAATCCATATCCATTTAGTTGGCATTTGAATCAACCTAATACACTCTTGTCCTCCACCTGGGTTACAAATTATTAATCTACCTTCTAAATATATTTTGATAAATCCCATACCAGTCAATCGTTCCAAACAAAGTTGCTCATTAATGATAAAGCCTGGGTCTCTAACATTAATATATAAATCTTTATTAATAACAGGTGTAGCTGATAAGTATGCTCTAAGTTGTGCGAATGAGTTAAATGGTTTTGAAGCAGACCCATCTCCTCCAGAAGCTGCTGAATGGTTAACGTATAACTGAGAAGGCCCTTCATATACATTTTGAATGTTCTTTGCAAATACTTTATCAACCTTTAATTCAGACCATTGAGATTTACTAGATAACCAAGCTAAAACATCACCAGTAGCAGAATCATTAATACTAAATCCCTTGGCACTCATTTGAGTATAAGTACCAGCATCGCTATGCTTTACAGTAACTCCATCTTTATCAATAGAAGTTGTACTAGACCTAACTTCATTAGGATGTTGAGTCCATTCTGTTTCAACTGTACCTTTCTTTAAAGACATTCTCTTGAATCCAATATGATCCGCAGTTGCTGTAGAATATATAAAGAATCTACCATAAAGGGCTTCATTTAGATTATTAGTTTTGAAGTGGCAATAGCATTTAACAAATCTTCCAGCTGTAACGGTTTGTCTATAATCTATTACAGTACAAAGTCTTGTAGATGATGGGGTAGTCCCTTTCCAAATCCAAAAATGTAATGGAGTTATACTAGTTCCATCAAAAGCAGTATTTGTATAAATATAACCTTCATACACATAATCAGTATTTGGCTCTAATGGTATGTCATGTGCATATCTAGCGCCTCCACCGTTAGAGAAAGCTGTCTTAAAATAATATTCGTCATTTCCATAGAATGGGAAAGCACCAGCTTTTCCAATAGATACTCCGTTGCCATTACTAACCCAATTTGAAGTATCTCTAGTCAATGCGTCAGAGTTCATAAACATATTATTAGCATTTGAGTTTCTAAATGCAGCTTCCCATTTAGTATTAGATTGAGTAACACTTAAACTCATTTGATTAAACTTATCATTAATATCTGTTCTATCATATAGTCTATACACAGTAAGGGTATCATAAACAGTAGAAACATTTGTATTAATTCTAATTGTTATAGCTGTTACAGTAGTATTAAATAAATCACTTGTACAAGCTAGTCTTAGACCATGATTTAAATTAGTAAATCCATGACTTCCACTTGTTATATTAGTCCAAGTATTTCCTCCGTTCGTACTATATTGCCAACTACTAAAGCTACAATTTACGTATTGTTCTGTGAAATCAATATACGATGGACTAAAAGTAACCCCTCCATCGGTACTCTTAAATACATTAGTACTTGCGTTGAGTCTTGTAGTTATTGCATTAGTACCATTAGTTCCGTTAGTACCATTTGCTCCTGCGACTGCTAAACTATAAGAGAATAGTTTATTAATTGTTACTCCTCCACAAGTTACGGGAATTGTTACAGTACCGTTCTTTGTAGTTAGACTTGTGGTTACAGCAAATGTAACACTAGTATTAGTAGTACCATTACTATTAATAGAAGCTGTCATACCTGTAGGTAATCCACTAATTGTTCCTATAGTACATGCAGTTTTAGTAGTTCCTACATATCCTAATACACTAGTAGCAACACTAGTAGCTATAGCTTTACCATTATTACTAGCAGCGAATGTATGATTTTCATTTCCGAGTATTATATTTACACTCTTTGTTTCTTGGACTGTAGGTAACCAAGTTGTTGCTTTATTTCCTACTTCTATTTTGAAATCTTTGATATATAAGATATCACCTACGTTCCAGCTATTACCATAAAATACAAAAGAATAATACGTAGCATCAGTAAAAGTCCAAGTTTTAGTAAATTTTTGCCATGAGGTAGTTAGGTTGATTGAAGTAAGACCTCCACTTTCATGACCACAATCATAAAGAGATTTTGCTACACTACATTTCGCCCAAAAACTCCAAGTATAAGTATTTCCTATTTTATCGGTAGACTTAGTGAATACGGGGAAGTGAGGCCCCCCAGAACCAGCTGTAGTACATTTGACTTCGACATGATAACCACACTGAGCACCGCTATCAGCTACATATGACCAAGAACCCCTGAAGCTTCCAGCTACGTTTTGACCCCCGCCCATTGTTTGTGAATTTGATACTAAATTATAATTAGGAGTAGCACCTTCTGCACCAGTTGCTCCAGTTGCTCCAGTATTACCATCTTTTAATTTAGATATAGTTACTACATCATACTTACTTCCACTCGCATTTACTTTAAATGCAACACTAGTTACACTTGATGTAAATAAAGAAGATGAGTTAGCAATTACTAATTTGTTACTACTTATTGTAAGACCGTTACTTCCACTTGTTACGTTAGTCCAAGAACTTCCACCATTTGTACTATATTGCCAACTAGAATAACTACAATTTACAAAAGTTGGGGTGATAGTAATAGAAGATGGACTATAACTAGTAGAATTAGCATTACATTTAAAGAATAAAGTAGTAGGAACTGCGTCTACATAACTAGCATTAGTACCGTTTGTTCCATTAGTTCCGTTAGTACCATTAATACCGTTGGTGCCGGGGATAGATAATGAATAAGTAAATATCTTAGTAATAGTAACACCATTACAAGTAATAGGAATTGATATAGTACCATTAGCAGAAGTCATAGAAGTTGTAGTAGCTATAGTTAAACTTGCAGATTTACTTCCATTATTATTAGTAGTAACGGTCATACCACTAGGAACACCACTAATAGTACCTACAGTACAAGCAGTTTGAGTAGTTCCCACAAATCCAAATACATTGACAGTTATAGAACTAGCTACAGCTTTACCATTACTAGTAGCTTTAAATGTATGATTCTCATTACCTAATTGAATAGTAGTAGCACTAGTACCCTTCATTTCTTCTACTGTAGGAAGCCATGCTGTTGCTTTTGTCCCTTCTTCAATTTTTAAATTTCTAAAGGTATGAGATACTCCAGTACCAGAAGCAAAACCTGTAAAATATACTTCTTGACCAGTACTAGCAGGAAAAGTTGAATAAGTAGTAAATGTACCTGTTAGTTTAGTCCATGTATTTGCTACAGTCGTTCCTAAATCAGTATAGTCGCACATAGCATCTGTAGCATCTCCCTCTATAAGTCTTACGTTGACAGAAGAAGCTACACTAGATTTAACTTCTACAGAGATAGTGTATTTAGTATTAGTTTTAAATCTATCTCTATTAATTGGCGCGTAGTATATTACAGACCAACCTGATTGAGCAGTACTACCTCTAGTAAGCTTACAACAATTAATTCCATCTTCCACTACAGTAGCTATAGTATGATCTCCTGCCTGCATACTCCATCCCCAATTAGTAGTACCTTGATTAGTATTAGGTAAGATATTAAAATTAGGAGTAGCACCTTCTATACCATCTGCTATTCTAACAATAGTCATTATATCAGAAACACTATTAGTACCAACTACTTTAAACAATATAGAGTTTATAGAATTTGTATATAAAGAACAAGTATTCGCGATAGTTAAAACTTTATTACTTATTGTTAAGCCATTTGAACCACTTGCTACATCAGTCCAAGAAGTACCATTATTGGTACTATATTGCCACTTACTATATGCTGAATTAGTAAATACAGGAGTTAGTTTAATGCTAGAAGGACTATAAGATGTAGCACCACTTGCTTTTAAGAATACTTGAGATGTTTCATCTATTCTTACGTAACTAGCATTAGCCCCACTATCTCCCTTTATTTTAGCCCAAGTGTATTTACTAAATGTTGTAGAATCAGCCTCTACGGTATCAACATATTGTCCTAACCAAGCACCTGGAGTTTCTCCATTGTTAGATGTAAATGTAGAACCATCGTTAGAGTATTTAATGTGTAAATAATAAGTTTTACCATCAGTTCCGTTTACACCAGGAGTACCTTTCTCACCTTTATTTCCGTCATATCCTCTAAATCTAGACCATGTGTATTTAGTAGGGTCGGTAGAATCGGTAGGTTTACTATCAACATAAGTCCCTATATAATCACTAGGAGCTTCAGTTAATTGAGAACTTGAAGTAGGGTGTGCTACAGCAGAGTATTTAACATGGAAATAGCTAGAAGTACCTGCAGGGCCTTGAATACCTGTATCTCCCTTATCTCCCTTTATTTTAGTCCACGTATATTTACTAAATGTATTTGAATCTGCTTCTACTGTATCTACGTATTGACCTAGGTAGTTACCAGGAGTTTCCCCGCCATTTGCTGTAAATGTTTTACCGTCATTAGAGTATTTAATATGAAGATAATAAGTAGTACCGTCTTTACCATCTTTACCGGGTAAACCATTAGTACCGTTATTACCATCTTTACCTATAAACTTAGTCCATGTATACTTCTTAGGGTCATTTGAATCTGTAGGATTTTGGTCTACATAAGTACCTATATAAGTATTAGGAGTTTCACTCATTTGACTTGCAGATGTAGGGTTAGCCACACTTGAATATTTAATATGGAAATATGCAGATTTACCATCTATACCATCTTCACCCTTAATCTTCTTCCAAGTATAAGCACTAAATGTATTTGAGTCTTCCTTTTTAGTATCAACTAATTGTCCTAAATAATCCCCAGGAGTTTCCCCATTATTTGAAGTAAATGTTTTACCATCATTGGAATATTTAACATGGAGATAATAAGTTATACCATTTGCACCGTCTTTACCCGGCAACCCATTAGTACCGTTATTACCATCTTTTCCTATGAATTTACTCCAAGTGTACTTTTTAGGGTCATTTGAGTCTGTAGGACTATTGTCTACGTAAGTACCTATATAAGTACTTACAGTCTCGGTCATTTGACTCGCAGTTGGGTTTGCTACTGGCGAATATTTAATATGGAAATAACTAGAAGTACCATTAATACCGTTAGTACCATTAATACCGTCCTTACCGTTTTTACCCGGAACTGATAAAGAGTAAGTAAATTGTTTATTAAACGTAAGTCCATTACAAGTAACTAGAATAGTTACAATACCATTTAAACTAGCCATAGAAGTAGTTACAGCTACTGTAACCCTTGCATTGGTTGTACCTGAACCACTAGGAGTAATAGTCATTCCACTTGGTACATTACCTATAGTCCCAATTGTTACTGCTTTTTCTTGTGTTCCTACATACCCATCAATATCAAAAGAAATAGTACTTGCTACTGCTTTTCCGTTGCTAGTAGCTTGGAAAGTATGGTTTTCATTTCCTAATATTACATTAGTAGCACTAACCCCATCTTTACCCGGCAAACCATTAGCACCATTATTACCATCAGCACCATCCATTAACCTAGCAATAGTACTTACATCAGATGAACCATCGCTGGCAGTAACTTTGAATGAAACAGAATTAATCGAATTAGTATATAAAGACGAAGAATTAGAGATTGTTAAAACTCCGTTAGTTACAGTTAATCCGTTTAATCCACTTGTTACATTTGTCCAAGAAGAACCTCCGTTAGTACTGTATTGCCATTTATTAAATGTACAATTAGTAAATTCTGGAGTAAGTTTTATAGTAGATGGAGAATAATTTGTAGCGCCTTTAGTTTTAATAAAAATTCTATCACTTTCAACGATTGTAACATAACTAGCATTAGTACCATCAATACCTCGCATTCTAGCCCAAGTATATTTACTTACACTATTACTATCAGCTTCGGTAAAATCAACGTAAGTACCAATATACATACCCACATCTTCACCGTTATTTGTAGTAAAAGTTTTACCTCCATCATTAGAATATTTAATGTGTAGATAAGAAGTTCTACCATCACTACCGTTTTTACCTGGAATACCTTGAGGGCCTTGAATTTTACCTAATTTTACCCAACCACTACTTTCATATCTCCATAGAATACCAGTACCATTAACATAGTAGTATTTACCAACTTCTCCTGTAGTAGGCAAAGTATCTACAGTATAATCTATTGAAATAGATGTACCATCTTTACCTAAAATTTTTATCCAAGTATATTTACTAGGATCATTACTATCTTGTATGTTGTTATCTACATAAGTACCCATATATTCTTGAGGAGTATCTGTCATTTGACTTGCTGATGGGTTATTATTAGGGGCATATTTAACATGGAAATAAGAACTAGTACCGGGTGTACCATTTATACCATTTTGACCGTCTTTACCATCTTTTCCTCTAATTAATGACCATGTATAATCGTTAAATACCATACTATCTTGTTGAATAAAATCGACCATTTGTCCCATGTACTTACCGGGAGTTTCTCCATCATTTGATGTAAAAGTAACCATATCATCGGAATATTTAATGTGTAAGTAAGTAGTCTTACCATTAACCCCGTCCTTACCAGGAATTCCGTTTGTACCATTTTTACCGTCTGTACCTATAAGCTTAACCCATTTATAAGAAGCTGGGTCGGTACTATCTGCTTTTATATTATCTACATAAGTTCCTATATAAGTATTCACTTCTTCACTCATATCAGAAGTTTTTGTAGGATTAGGTATTGCAGAATATTTAACGTGAAAGTAAGAACTTGTTCCGGGTGTACCATTAACACCATCCTTACCATCATCACCCTTTATTAAAGCCCAAGTATATTTATTAAATACTAAACTATCGGTTTCTATGAAATCTACATATTGACCCATATATTTACCCGGAGTTTCCCCATTATTTGCGGTGAATTTAACCATATCATCAGAATATTTTATATGAAGATAAGTAGTTTTACCGTCTGTACCATTAGTTCCGGGAATACCGTTTGTACCATCCTTACCTACAAGTTTAACCCAAGTATATTTCTTAGGGTCTAAAGAGTCCTCTTTTATATTATCTACATAAGTACCTATATAATCTTGAACGGTTTCAGTCATTTGACTAGCAGTTGGATTACTATTTGGTGCATATTTAACATGGAAATAAGACGAAATACCCGGAGTACCGTTAACTCCATCTTTACCATCTCTTCCTTGTATTACAGTTGACCAAGAAATAGTTTTAGATAAATTATAATCTAAAATTTCTAAAGTAACTTCAAAGGAATCCCCATTAATACCTAAAAATCTCTTACTATTGTCTACTACCATAGAGCAAGTGTTGTTTTTCATTGTGAAAGATACTCCATCAATTGTTGTTTTTGGAGTAACCTTTGTAACTAAACATGGAGTTTCAGTAGTAGTATTAGCTTTTAATACGGTAAATTTAAAAGTATAAGTGGCAGAATCAACAGGGAAACTATTAGAATCTAGAGGAATTAATACGTGTTCTCTATCTACTAAAACATTAAATGTAGCATTTAATAAATCATTTACTGTAGCATCGTCTATACCTATAGTTAAGTCAGTACCATCAAATTTTAGTTGTCCATTTGCCCAACTAAATGTTCCATTTTCTAAATCAAACCAAGATGATCCATCAGTACTCTTCAATATACCTGCATTTATTAAAGAAGCTGTAAATTTATTACAAGTAGTTTCATTAACTACTAATTTACCTCCTGTTACAAGACCGTACCAAGGGCCTCCATAACCAGTAGTAGATACAGCAATACCATTCTTATTCATTCTAGTTATTACCATAGCAGTATCTTTATTGTCGGTGTCCATAACAAGAATTTCATCTCTAGTTTTAACTACATATCCACCAAGACCGTTATTTATTATATTAGTAGCTTCGTCTACTGCTTGTTGTACTATTTTATCCGTATTTATTACTTGACCATTTTGGACTAAGTTCTCAATCTTATCCTTTAAATTTTGATCATTTTTCATAGATTCACTAACACTTGTTGAAAAATAACTCTCTTCATTACCTATGGTAAAAGATGTAACTTCTTTATTAATAGGGTTGAAATGAGATTCGATACATCTTGTTTTTATATCTAGTCCGATCTTAGAGTATCTAACTCCTATAGTATCTCCTACCCATATCTTTGCAGAAGTACTATCCTTAAATTCTTCGGTAGATGTTAACACAGCACATTCTACATCTATTGTAACTTTAGGTTCGTCCACTTTTTCTACTGTAAATAATTGTTCACAAGATTTTCTTAATTCAGCTTGTGCTTCTAGTAAACTATCAAAACCTTCGGTATTCTCCTTACTTCCTAAATCTACTGTTTCATTAATATAAGCTTTATTTATTGAATTTACAATAACTTGTGCTTTTCTAACAATAGTAGAATTTAATGTAACTTCTACCTCATATTTCTTACCACTAGCTATAGGAATACTAGTGTGCTTAATATCAAAAGAATTAGAAGAAGATTTATAAGTTTCACCTATTGGTAATATCACATAAGTATCTTCACTTCTTGTAGCTGCGTCAGAAATACCTGTAAGTTCCCAATCTGTGAAATGTTTTTTAAAGTCTCCATTAGTTACTAGATTTACCCTATTTGTAGAGTCTGCGTCTTTATCTACAATTGATACTTCTTCAATACTTACTTCGTGCATTTTATAACCATTTTCAAATTTACCTAATTGTATTTCAAATGTTACATTGCCGTTTTCTTGAGAAGTAAATTCAAATTTTAACTTACTTTTGTTGCTATTCAAAGATTTAAGTTTAATATCATTAAACTCTATTTTTCTAGTAATAGGGTGGGGATATTTACTAATATTAGGACTATCATAAGTTTTTTCGGGAAGAGTTACTCTACCATTATCGGCAGAAGGGATAACTCTAGTATATACTTCGGAAAAATCTGAAGAGTAATCAACTCCTAATAAATCTTTACCATATTCTATTACTACCCCTCGGTCTGAACCTCTATTATTCATCATTTTAATAGTATTATTATGCATAACCATATCAGCTTTATAAGTTGAACTATATCCATTTTCTCCTATAAAAGCTGTAATAGGGTCTATATTTTCTACTACAAATGTTCCTGCTGATGTTATTGTACTATCAAAAGAAAAATCGTGAGACTCTATAGTGGAATTTAAGATAGCTTGACCTGCTAGTGTTCCAGATAGATTATCTATAGAACAATGTTCAATAAGGTTATCAGCTAGATCAAAAATTCTATGTTCAGCATATACTTCTATAGTAGTAATATCTTTATTGATAGATTTAACTCTAAATGGTTCTTCACAATATACTTTTCCATCTATAATATTATTTGTAGTACATACAATTATATCATTAAAATTAATAAGGTTTCCCAATTCAGAATCAATATCAAAAGTCATTGTAACACTAAATGATTGATTTAAATGTTCTTCTACATCTATATCAAGTATTTCTGATTCCAAATCAATTCCAAGTGTTTTCCAATCACTTTCGGTAGAATTGGCACTAAATAATTTAACACTCAATTAGAAACACCTCCATCTTGGTTCAATATATACATGAGTAATATTACTAGAACAACTAATATTATTAATACCAGTTTTAAGTATAGGATAATCTGTAGCCTCTACTTTATCTCCTAAACTACTAGAAGGACTTCCTTTATAACACTTTCTAATATTTGAATCTATCTCTATAAAATCTGTAATAGTTTTAAAATTCATAACTAAATCATTCACTATTAATTGAGTATTTGTAACTGTACCATTACATGTAACTTTAATGTATGGTTTTGAATAATAATCTCCTATGTTAGTAAATGAGGGAACACTTTTCGCATCTATAGTTGCTACATTTCTATAATAACAAAATGGGTCTATTACAAATGTAACTGTAAATGTTCCTAAAATTCTAACTTCTCTCTCGATATCACTTATAATAACATTCTTTATTCTATACTCAATAGAAGTGTCATCAGAAAAATAAAAAGATTTTGAATTACGTAATTGAGAGATAAAGGGTCTCATATATCCGATTAAATTAGTTTTATCTGAAAAACTAAACTGTACTTGGAGCTGTCTATTATTAAACCCGTCTTTTCTAGTTAAGTTTTCATCTTTGCCTGGAACTTGTATATATTCCACATTATCTTCTGCTATTGGAATAGAAGGTCTTTCAACTATTTCTATATGAAAGTTTCTATTAGTTTTACCATTGTCAAAAGTCATATAAAAAGACATTAAAAATACACCTCCTTAATCTAGTGTATATTTTAAAATAAAAAAAGAGATATGAGTTAACACTTAGTTAACGCATATCTCTTAATTATCTCCTCTTACTTCGTATATCTAACTCTCTATCAATATAAGGAGTTAAAGATTTTGCTAAACCTTTAGGGTTTAAAGAAATTGTAGGATTTAAATTAATTCCTGTAATAGCCCCTAGAACTTCATACAAAGCTGAAATTATTCTATTATCGTCAAAGTTAGAGTTATTATTTATAACTTGTTGTGGATTTCCAAATTTAAAAGCTAATTGACTTACTTGACTATTTCTATTAGCATAATCTAAATAAACTTCATCAAATTGTCGTTGTACTTCGTCTTGTACTGCTTTTAACATCATATCAGTAGAAGTAGCATTAGATTTAATACTCGCACCTACTCCAAGTAAAGCCCTACTAGTTTGACCATCATGTCCTAAATCAACATAAGGGCCGTCAATTAATTCCCAACTCTTTGAACCTCTCCAAGATTCATTAAATTTAGCTAATTGTTCTTGACCTACTTGACCGTGAGTACCTTGTTCGTTAATAGTCCAACTTCCACCTCTAGTATGTTGAACTACAGTACCTGGAACTTGGTTAACAGTAACTGTTACGGTCTTACCTTGAATACCATTAATTTTCCATTGAACATCTTTTACAGTACCGTTATCAGTAACAGTAATAGTAGTAGTTTTAGGAAGATTATTTACACTACGTTTTAAAGTGTCAACATCTCCTTGACAATTTAAAGCCTCTCTGGCACATTGTAAAAATGCTTCTTCACTAGTGAATCCGAATTGTTGTGCAGATATTTCACCACTAGCTAATTTAGACTTAATAACTTCCATAGCTTGGTCAGTAGTTTTACTTCCTAATTTAACAGAATCGATTTCGGTTTTTAAAGCATCACATACTGCTTGAGCATTATTTTCCCAAGCCCAATTATTATCAGTTAACTGTGCTATAATATTACCGTTTTGATCTACAACAACTTTGGTCATTTCACCCCATTGACCTTTTACAGTAGTACAAGCACCTCCGTTAGCTTGTGCATATAAGTTAAGTGCTTCTTCATTAGTTGCAAATACGGCTCTCATAGCATTTCCGTTCGCATCATATACTTGGAAAAGACCTTCAATATCTCCTTCAACTTGTTGTACATGTAAACCGTGTTGGTCAGCATAGTCTTTACTATACATTGCCATGACACCATATTGGTTAGCGGTAGTTTCTCCTAAGAGTTTCATATTATCTTCTTGAGATTTTATTGCCTCTGTAGCTCTATCGTATTCCTCTTTAGTTATAGCACCACTCATTTTCAAGGCATCCATTTTTTGATATTCTGCTTCTGCCCAATCTTCAGCTTCTTTTCTCTTAGTCTTAATTATGTCATCAGTAGATTTTTTAATATTTTCTACTCTTCCATCACCAATTACTTTTTCTTTTTCAGCCATTAAAACTAATTGATTGATATAGTCATCTGAAGTTTCCATATTAAGCATTTTTTGGGCATTAGCCATATCTTCACGAACATCCATTATATGGTCTCTCAACTCATCGGTCATAGTCATTTCGCCATTAGATAATTTTTGGTAAATATTTAACAATTCCTCATTATCTTTATCATATCTATATTTATAACCAGTCATAAAACTCTCATATTGAGACATATACTCTTCGTAATATTCGCTACCCTTACCAAAAGCATCTGCGGCATACTTTTCTACATTACTATAGAGTTCTTGTTGGTTAGTAGCTATTTCTTCATTACCTTTATTTAATTCATCTATCCAAGGTTGTACTAAAGTTTGTACTTGTTCGTGTTTAGTGTCAGAGTCTATCTCTATATTATTTAAAACTTCATTAATATTTTTTTGAAGTTCAGCTAGTCTATCATGCCAGTCCTTTACATTATTCTCAATCTCTTGAGTTTTAGTTTTATATTCATCACTAAATTTGATATTATACTCATGACCAAACAATTCATCTAAAGCATTAGTAGTACCCTTAACTTTCCCTGTTAAATCCTCTGCAACAAAACCAGCATCTCTAAGTTGTTGCGCACCAGCTTCACATTTCTTTTCATTACTATACCAAGCGATACCAATCGCAGCTATCGCTGTTACTAGTGCACCTATACCTAAAGTAAGGGGGTTACATATAGTAGTTAAAAGACTAGCTTTTGTAGATACAGCACCTAATCCACCTGCAGCAGTAGAAGTTGCAGTACTCATACCACTTAAAGCAGTAGTAGTACCTCCCAAAGCTGTAGAAACACCTGCTTGTTTTAAAGCCCATTTACCTATTAATTCTATAATACTACCAATACCACTAGTAACACTACCTATTCCAGATGTAAATTTACCAAGTAAAGTTACTCCCATACCTACAGCGGCACTTAATAATCCTAGTTTAAGAATCCATTGTTGTGTACCCTCGTCTAAGTTACCAAACCACTCAACTAAGTTAGCTGCCCAGTCTATAAATTCTTCAACATATGGAAGAAGCTTTTCTCCTAAAGAAATACCTAAATCATATATCTTATTCTTTAATATTTCTATTTTAGATTGTACTGTTTCATATCTCTTAGCAGCTTCTTCTGTTAAAGCTGAATTTTCACCCCAAGCATTATTTGCTGTGTCAATAGCATTTGTAAATATATCAGCACTATTAGCTGACCTTAATAAAGCATCTCTTAAACGTACTTCAGTTAATCCCATTTCATCAAGTGTTTCTATTGCTGAAATACCTTGTTCGTCCATACCAGCTAAACCTTGTATGAAAGCAACAATAGCACCAGTAGCATCAGTTTCAAATTTATTTTTAAACTCATCAGCAGTCATTCCTGAAACTTTAGCAAAGTCCTCTAAAGCTTGACCACCTTGCGCACTTGCTAATTGCATTTTTACCATTACTTTACTGAAAGCAGAACCCCCTGCTTCAGCTTCTATACCAACAGAACTTAATGCTGTAGCAAGACCAAGAATATCAGCCTCACTCATTCCTATTTGAGCACCTGCACCAGCAAGTCTCAATGCCATTGTTGTAATTTCAGCTTCTGTAGTAGCAAAGTTATTACCAAGGTCAACTATCGTAGCACCTAAATTAGAATATTCACTAGCACTCATACCTGTGATATTAGCTAAACGTGCTAATTGAGTAGCTGCTTCTGTAGCACTCATATTAGTAGTATCTCCCAACATTACCATTACTTTTGTAAATTCAGCGACATCGGGAGTTTTAATACCTAATTGACCTGCGGCTTCTGCAACTGCAGCTATTTCATTTGCACTAGTTGGCATTTCTTTTGCCATATTACGAATTGCATCGCTTAATTGACTTAATTGAGTTTCAGTACCATCTACGGTCTTACGAACTCCTGCAAATGCATCTTCGTAAGATATGGCTGCTTTTGCTGCACCTACAGCGGCTAATGCAAATGGTGCAGATAATGTTGAAATTGTAGTACCTACGGTTTGTAGTCCTTTACCTACATTTTGAATCTTTTGTCCCGTACTTTGGAAATTTTGTCCTATCTGTACAGCTTGTTCACCAAATCGCAATAAACTAAAATTACCCATTAAGGTTTCCGTTTGGGCTATTTGTTGGTTTAAATTTCGAATCTGTCCTTCTAATTCATTAATACCATTTTGGGCACTATTTGCTTGAGACCTATATTTATCTAAAGAAGAAGCTGCTCTAGCATAAGCTGTAGAGTTTTCTTCCCCTCTAGCAGATAATTCAGCAAGTAACGCTTCTTGTCTTTGAATACCGTCGTTAGCTTCAGATAATTTAGTTTTATAGGAACGCAATTGGGTTTGCATATTCTTCATCTTAGATGTAAGTAAGGTATATTTTTGTTGTAATCCAGATAATGTAGTTCCAAACCCTTTCATTCCTGTATTAGCAAGTTTTATTTGATTATCTAAAGACCTAATATTATTCTGAATAGCCCTTATTTGTGCAGTAGCATTTTTATCTTGAACACCAAGGGTTATCAAAAGTTCTTCAGCCATATATTAACCTCCTTTCATAGAATCGAGTATTAATTATGCTTTATAAACTTTATCGCAACCAACTTGTAAATTCATTACATTTAATGCGAAAACATATTGACCTGTTAATACTTTTTTCTTTTGATCTATTTCTCCAATAGTAGAAGTAACATACAATCTATTAGCACTAAATCCATATAATCCGTCATTTTCTACTTTAGGGGAATATATGATTTGATATGGAAAATCTTTACGATAGTCTTTCATTATATCTAAATATGTTGCAAAACCTGCTACTATAACAAAAGAATTTGTACCAAAAGAGTCCTTTAAAGCAACTAGTCTCTCATCTAAGGTAGTTCCTGTAGTAGCTGTAGCTGTTGCTTTATTTTTAAAATAGTTGGCGAATATTGTTTCAGCCATATCAGCTACTTTCATTTTTAAGTCTTCTGCATACATATCCATATTATTTGTTCTTCTATATACTTCTTCATCTATATAAGTAGTTAAAATAGCACTTCTTTCACTATTAGTAGTAGGGTAAAAATCAAATGCTTTATTACCCTCTTTATCATATACTATAGGTGAAAGATTACTAATTATAGTAGAATAATTTAGTAAATTTGAATATACTCTAGACTCTTCAAATAGTTGTCTAGTTTCTTTTTGTTGAAAATCTGTAGATGTTAACTCGTTTTTATACATGTTATTTAACACATCTTTAAATTCCATTTATAAAGCCTCCTAATCTAATACTTTTAAGGTAGTTTTCTTCTTACCTTCTTTACGTAAATTTTGTTCTTCTTCGGATTTTTTACGTTGTTCCTCACGTTTTTGATTCATGTCGGTATAAATATCTATTTGAGAAAATACCCTTCTTAAATCACTAGTCCAAAAATCATACTCAGAACGTTTTAATATAGTACAGTAAAAATATTCTAACCAGTCCAATTCTATATCTTCAGGTTCTTCCACATTATCCGAAGAAGTTTCTACTTTTTTTCTTTTCTTTTTGGAAGACCTTCAATAACAAATTGTACTATGTCATCACCACAACCTAGTAATATTTCAACTAAATCGTGTTTATTTAATAATTCAGCACCTAAAGGAACATCGGGATTATCTAATTCCCTAACACATGCAGTAGCAAAGTCTATAATAGTTTCATCATCAAACTCTCCTAGTAAATGAAAAGTTTTCATAAAACTAACCCCATATAATTCCTTATAAACTCTAATTGAAATATTATCAAAAGCTAAGAGATATTCTTTATCTCCTATAAATATACGTTTTTCCTTTCTTCCTAAAGCCATATAACTCACCTCAAAACAAAAAATTTTCTATATTAATATATTAAGTCGTTATTTTTAAAGCAGTTCATCTTTATTTAAGGCAATAAAAAAAGGGGAGGTAATACCTCCCCCATAAAATCTATATATTAAGCATCTGCAACATCTATAAATTGTACTTTATTAAAGAAGTTCTCTAATTTCTTTTTAGCTTGAGCATCTTCCCCAACTTCATCACTAGCTATAATATAAGAAAGTTTATTATTGCTTAATGGAATAGCTGTACCAGAGATTGTAACACCTTGGAATGAAATTGATTCACCTTTAGTAGAACCTCCGTTATCATCTCTAGATAATTTACAATTGTAGTAAACTATATTTTCATAAGACCCATCATCAAAAGTCTTTTGGAATAAAATTGCTACAGATTTTTGAGTATCTTCAACATTTGATTCCATTTGACCATTATTATATGTCTTACCAGCTAATTCAGCTTCTATCTTTCTTGATACATTAGAGAATGTCATTGAGATGTCTGCATTGTTAACAATTTTAACGGCTATGTTACAGATGTTATCAGCATAGTTTTTACCTTCTGCGTAAGTTTCTGTAATAGAGATTTCTTCTAAATCTGGTATTTTAATTGGAGTACCATATGAGATTAAGTCACTTCCACTTTCTTGAGGAGTTATAGTTAAAACTGCATAATGACATTTACAAATACCAACAGCTTTCTTACTCATTGTCATCTTCCTTTCTTATCGAAATCATAAATTGGATAGGGGTATTAAAGTAACCACTATCTTCTTGATAAGTAGCAGAAGTAAGAGTTCTAACAAACCCATATTTCTCCATACTATCAATAATTAATCTTTTATATTTTTCTACTTTTGTATTTATTAATAAATTTACCGTAACGGTAAAATAATTTGATTTACATGAATTATCAGTAAAGTATGCAGGTCTACTAGTATAGTTATAAGCCATACAAGGTAAAGATAAATCGTATCTATTTACAAAATATGATCTAAGATTAATTCCTTCCTCTTGTGCTATATTAACCACTTCACTAAGAGCTGTTCTTATAAGTTTCTCTATAGTCATCTAGTAATCACCTACCTTCCCCACTCTGCAAGTATCATCATTTTTAATCTTGCTTTAATTCTTTTTCCTGCCTCACCCTTAATACTATTAGCTACATTTTCAAACCACATTTGATTAACAAACACATACTTACCATGATATATTCCCCCACGACCCCAGTTATGGTAGCCATAGTTTTGGAAATAAGCACCTTTCCAAGAGTCCCAAGGGCCAGTCTTATTACTAAGACCGATATCCATATATGCAGATAGTTTATAATCTCTTTTATCCGAAATCCCTACACTTGCAGCGGCAGACCCCGTATTTTTAGGACATGCATCTCTAATTTCATTCATTACCATATTAGAAACTTCTTCTAGTGCAGTCATGGCTCTTATATGATTTAATCTATCTAATTTATTTAGTAGACTATTTACACCTGATATTGATATATTCAACTTCGTATCCTCTCACATGTAAGTTCTAAAAATACATGACATTCTTGGAGGTCGGTTACTGCAGTTATATTATACCAATCATTGCCATACTTAACTCTATCTTTTTCAGTAGGGAGATAAGATAGAGGATATCTTATGATTATTCTAGCACGGTGAATATTAATAGGCCCCTTAGAATCATTAGTTTCATCTGTAGTAGTCGTATTAATATTCGCCATTTCTTGTGCTAAAACAATCCAAGTGTTACTAGGAATATTATCTTCGTCGGTAGTATCGTCTAATCTCATGATAGAAATTTTACTTCTAAACTCATGTGGCTTTAGGTTATACTTTTCAGTATAGTATTTGGGTTTAGGTAGTTTCATTAGCTTGTTTCCACCTTAAATATTCCATCTCTAATTGAGTTAGAATAGAAGTTAATGAGGGTGAGTCTTCATCAACTTCATTATATAAATTAGTAACAATCATAGTTTGTGCTGTATTATAAAGGTCATCAATTTGTGGGTATGAATAGATATCAATTAAATCCTCATATTCATACCCAACTCCTGTAGCAGCTTGAATAATAGCTTGGCTACGACTAATTAATCTTCCTAATAGAGCATCGCTATCATTGTCTAAAATTCTTAGCCATTCTTTAGCTTGAGAAACGGTAATCATAATTAATTACCTCCTTGAGCCTCTAATATACTATTTACTAAAGTAGACTTATTTGCTGAGGAAGTGTATTTAACTCCCATTTCATCACATATAGATTTAAGTTGAGAATTAGTCATTGCTGATAACTCTTCTTCAGTGTAAACATGTGATTCTTCTGCAGTATTTTCTTTGGTATCTGGATTTTCTTCCTTACCTCCTGGTGTAGAAGTTCCAGAGTTACTAGGGAGTAACTTTGATTAATCTGAATGCAGATTTCATTGTGATTCTGTGATCTACATATGCAGTAACAACGAATCTTCTTACACCAGTTAAGATATCTTTGTCTGAATCATATTCCATTGATAAATCATAGTTGTAGTGAGAGTATTTGAAGTCTCCTACGATTGGTTCAGTAGCAGCATCTATAAATTTAACTGGTACTCCTAAAACTTCTTCAGGTTTTGCTCCAAATAATGTAGCATTTTGGTTAACTAATTCTTTTATCATCTTGAAGTAGTCAACTTTTCTCATAACTACTACTGCATTTTGAGCATAGTCTTCTTCTAAATCACAGATTGCGTCGATAATACCTTCATATAATGATTTAGCTTCAATTTCTTTGATAGCTTTTTTGTTACCAACAGCTGCATATTCACCTGTACCAATTTCAGTATAGAAAGATACAGGAGCATCAGCACTATTAGTACCTGTAGCAACAACTACTTTGTCTAATACCATTCCTTTTTCTTTCTTAGCAAAACCACTTTGTAAAGCTGCGTTAACAACTTCCATTAAGTTAACATCTGTTCCTCTATAAACTGTTTCTGGGATTGCACAGAATACTTTGAATTTATTTCTTTCGAATTTAATTAAAGCAGCTGTACTCTTGATTTCTTTAGCTGTTTCAGAGTCAGAAGTTAAGAAAGAAGGAACTCCAGCACTAGCATTGTTAATTCCTCCTACAGTTCCAGCACCTGTAGCTACATCAAATGAAATCTTAGGTAATTCTAAGTTCATTATTGCTGTAAATCTTGATAATTCTCTAAATTGGTTTTTAGCCATTGGTTCATATAATAAATCATTACTCATGTTAGCTGGTAATAATTTATCTCCTCTAGTCATGTGAGTTCCACCGTCTATAGTGAAGTTACCTTCAACTGCTTCGTTTGAGAATTTGCTTAAATCAGCAGGTCTGTTGTCTAATGCAGCTCTAACTACTTCTGCGTTTAACGCGATTATTTCATTTTTTCTAGAATCTTCCATTTTTGAATCTCCTTTCAATTTAGCACTCATTTTATTATCAAATTCATCAATTTGTGCTTTAACTTCTTTTATTTGGTCAGTAATCTTTAATATATCTTCATATTTAGCTTTTCTTTGTTCTGCTGTAAAATCAGCATTACCAAACATAGCTTTATAGTTATCATTTTCAACTTTTACTTGGTCAACTAAAGAATCAAGTAAATCTTTTAGTTCTTGTCTATCCATTTTGTAACCTCCTTATATTAATTACATTAAATCTTTTAATAGATTATCAAAGAAATTTATGTCTAATTCATCTTCAGGTTGTTCTTCAACTTCAGCTTTCTTTTCTTCTTCGACTTCTTCTTCTTTTTCTTCTTTGTCTTCAACTTCGTCTTCAACTTCGTCTTCAACTTTGTCTTCGACTTTGTCTTCGACTTCTTCACCTTCGTCTATAGGTTCTGAATCGTCTTCATTCTTTTTCTCACAACCATCTTCAACTTCTTCTGCTTCATCTTGAATTTTTGTTGCTTCAATAGTTGCTTTTAAATTAGCTATTTCATCTTTAATAGGATTTAAAGCATCTAATATAGCTTGAACATCTAAATTAATAGTTACGTTAATTGGTTGTTGATTATCCACTTCATTACCTCCTTCCTCTGAATCTTTTGCTACTTCAGAAATTTCATTGTACCATTCGTCAACCTTATTAGACCATTTTTCCATGTCTACTTTAGTATCGTTAGTACAATCTTCATACTTAGCAACAGCTTCTAGTTTTTCAGTAATTTCATCACATAATCCGAAGTCTTTAGCCTCTTGTGCTGTTAACCATGTATCGCCACTATTAAACATATCAGTAACATCTTCTTCGGTAAGAAGTCCATTACTTCTAGTTACATAAGTATTAGTAAGAACTAAATCTATTTTATTAAGGACTTCGATTTGTTTAGCGAAATCATCGGCGTTTCCCATACAGCCACAACTTGCTCTATGAATCATCATTAAAGCATTTTCTGGCATTGTGATTTTATCCCCTGCCATAGCAATTATACTAGCTATTGAAGCAGCGAGACCATCAATCACCACATTTATGAAACAACCTTTTAATTTTTGTCTTTCCAACATATTTTTAATTGATATTCCCTCAAATACACTACCACCTGGAGAGTTTATAAAAACGTTCAATGTTTTTATACTACCCAAATCGTTAATATCTTTAAGAATACTTTCTGCTGAATCAGTATAACCTTCATATGCAAAATCATCAATTATATTATAAAGGTATAAATCAGCGACATCTGAGTTATCTTCTTTAACTGCTATATTCCAGTATTTTGAATTACTCATCGGTTTTTTCACCTCCCTTAGATAAGTCTTTATTACCCCTACTACTTCCAGTTGTTTCTGTTTCGGTAGGAGTACTTGTACCTCCAGCACTATTTACCAAGTCTCTTATTTGGTCAGTAGGACAAATATCCCTTGATACATAGTATTGGTTTCCTCCATCATAAGGAGGTAAATCTTCTAAAGCCCTAATTTCATTAGGATTAAATACTCCGCATCTAATCATATATTGATAGAATTGAGCACGGTCTTTCATGTTTGCTCTAGCATATCCGTTCATATTAAATTTAACTTTAATACCACGTAACCTTTCGGATTTTGAAACAAGTTTTTTAGTAAATTCTTGTTCATACATACGGATAATAGGGAGTAAACAATCTTTTAAATATAATAAATCTTCACCATCAGTAGCTGCACCAGTAAGTTTACCATGCATGTTGTAACAACGTTCAACTCTTTCAACGGTAATCTTTTCAATACTAGCTATTGAAGGGTCTACATAAGTAGCATTTTTTAAATCTGTTACTTCTTTACCACTATCTACAAAAAGTACCCCATTCTTTTTAAATCCCTTTAATAGTTCTTGATACATAGCAAGATTTTCTTTATTCATCTTACCTTGTACTTTTACAACTATATTAGGTTTTAATCCATTAACCATTTGATTAAGTGAGAACTCTTTAATAGAATTATCGTATTGAATAGTATTTTTAAGTACATCTAAAGGACTTATTGGAGTATATCCATCAGTAGTTAAATGATTGACAGCGATTATTTCGCTACAATGAATGAATACTGTATCTCCGTCATCATCAGATACCCTATAGTACACTTCATGAGAATCTCTATCCAATACTGGTTCACACCTATGTGGTTTTATGACATATAAGTATTTTAGCTTTCCATTCCCTTGATACTCTTTTAAAGCATATCCTGCACCGTAAGTATCTCTCAATGTTTCCAAAGTTCTTATAAACTCAAACATTGTCATATAAGGATTAGGGCCGAAATCAAACAATTCAGCTAATTTATGTTCTTGTGGCTTAAATCTCTTATAATCTTGGGTAAGAGTTACTGGAGCTGATGCAACTCCGTTAGCTAACATACTAACAGCAGAATAGATAGTTTCGTTAGTAGCTAAATCCCTATTAAGAAAGGAGAAACTATTAGAAACCCAATCTAGCTGTCTTGTAACTGGGGTGCGATAAAAGAAGTTAGTTATTTTGGTAGCAATATTTGAGAATAAGCCCACAATAACAGTCTCCTTTCCTTATATAAATAAAAAGAAGTAAGTTTCCCCTCAAGAAACTTACCTCGCTATATACATAATAGCATTAAATATTGTTACAAGTTACTAAAAAATTAATATTTAATTAATCTAAATCGGGACACCAAAATATTCCGTTGTCATCTCCTAGTAATTCCATTGCTCTACAATGAGAGTTCATTAAAGCTGCAGCAGGGTCAATTTTATCTTCGCTTTTTGCCTTATCTAACAAAATATACTCTTGAGCATTTTGTCGAGTAACTGCATTACCTATAGCCCATGATAGTAATCCATCTCCGTTATGATGAAGAGTATCATCATACACACAGTCTCTAAAATCTTTTGTAGGTTCATTTAGGGTTAACGGCCCTTGTCTAATTTCTACACAAATATATCCTTCTTCCTCTAATCTTTGGACAAATTGTGTGGCATTATAAGGGTCATAAGCAACTTCTAATATAGTTAAATCATAAGTGTCTTCTATATGTTGAATATAAGCATATACATCATTATAATCAATAACACTTCCACTACATAAAGTTAAAGTTTCTTTATTAGGGTCTTCATTATTTACCCATACATCAAATGGTATATTATTTCTAGCCATACGTTCTTGGTATTTATCTTCGGGCATAAATGAGTGTTGGAATACATAGTATTCTGAATCTTTAGAGAATTCTAAACCTATGGAAGTTAAGTCATTTCTAACGGATAAGTCTAGTCCTAAAATACAATCCATTCCCCTAAAATCTTCTAGGGTAAATTCTCTTTGACACCTATCCCATTTTTGCATATCCATGTACCCAGACTCTCTCATATTTACCCACTTATCCATACGTTTTGTTAAGAAGTCTCTCATTTTTTCGGGGGAAATCAACGCAGATTTCAATGCACTTCTTATTCCTTCCCAACCTTCGGGATAAGTACATACTACGGGGTTAGCTTTAGGCCAGACACTCTCATCTTTAATATCATCACCCTCGTCTAACTCACATATAAGTACGAAATACTCATCATCATCAATATCGGGATAAGCAGGGTTAATAATTTTAGATACCATTTTATATTCTACATTGTAACAAGGATGAGTTAAGTCAAATCCAGCAGTAGTTATGATTATCATTAAAGGTTCAGGTCTAGCACCCATACCTGACATAATAACATCATAAATTTCACTTGTTTGATGCGCGTGATATTCATCCACTATTCCTAAACTAGGGTTAGTACCATCTCCAGATTTCCTAGATTCTCTTGTAAGTGGTTGAATAAAACTACCATCTTTTTTAAAGGTGATTTTACCATAAGATGTTTTATATTTACCTTTTAATTTATCACAGCCACCTAATTGGAATTCCAAATCTCTATATAAGTTTTTACTTTGATCGGACACCCATCCAGCAACATATATTTCTTGTTGTTCATTACTATTATAAGCAATATAAGAAGAAATAAGAGCCAATATTTGAGTTTTCAATAATTATTAACGTAGACCGTTTAAATCTACCTCTGGAGGTCGCCCTCATTTTCATCGACTAGTCATTTCTAGTCCAGTTTGGAGTACATATTCACCCTCGACATCACTCGTTAGGGTGTCGGACACTCTTGGAAACATTATATTTATTCAGTTTCTACTCTCTACGGTGATGACTAACCTTTCGCAATTTAGTCATTTACCTCGGTATTGTCTAGTTTTTTAAATATACAACCATCTAATTGCTTAAAAATTTGTTTATTTTTCGAGTTAGTACAATTATTAAAACGATATGGGGTTTTAGATTTTAATTGTCTAGCTATCCAACTATTTCCTACTCCTAAATCTCTACATAAATAAGTAACACACTCGTAATCTTTGATATCCCCATTAGGATATATTACTCTTACGGGAGTAGCTGACCCATGTTTGTGGGTAGGGATTTCTCTTAATTTTTGTTTATGTTCTTCGGTATGATGTTTTCCTAACATTCCTCTAGGATGCTCCCTATTTTCCCAAAAACCTTTCTTTATCGGATTGTTTTCCCTCATTCTATTACTGTGTTGAAGTTTCCAATCTTCAGTATGATGTTTTCCCAACATACCTTTAGGATGTTCCTTATAGATATGTCCTCCGTTACCCCCTGGTGCAATATTATACCCGTATTCTTTAAGTTGAGTCTTCCATAACTGAATATAATACTTTTCCTTCTCTATTGCTTGTGGGTAAGTTAAATTAGTTTCTACTATTGTATGAGAAAACCCATCCCAGCCATACTTAATTATGGCATTATAAAATCTACTAGTGTTCTCTTTTTCAGGTTTATAAGAAGAAGGTCTCCAACGGGATTTTACATCTTTAGTCATTCCTACATATCGTTTATTATTTGTTAAATTAGTGTGTACATAAATGCAATACATATCAATCATCTCCTTAATATATAATATATAATTTAAGAAGATTTTGTTTACTAGATTTTTACCGATTTTGCCCAATTATACTACTAATTATTACTAATTAGCACGCCAAAATCTAGCATTTTTTCTCGCCAATTGAATATAAGCTTTTTTATACTTTCTTCTTCCAGTATCTTTTCTTTTTAAACATAGTAAATTACCTACTTCAAATAATTGAAATGGAATTAACGTAATAGGTTTACCAGCTAATACTCCTGCCCTATGTTTAAATGACCTAGCCCAAGTATTAAATTTTAATAACTCGATCTTATCAAAATAATAACGAGGGTCTTCTAAATTTCTTAGAAATCGTTCTATACACCATCTTTGTTTTTGTCCTATAGTAATTTCTCCATTAAGACATTGTTCGCAATAATTCATAAGTTCATTAAATAATTCTTCTGATTGTTGTATAAGATACTCTGGCATTATTCATCACCTCCAAAGAATGCGTCGAAAGGGTCTTCATTAGATTTCTCTGGAATATCTACTTTAGGAATAACTAATTTACATCTATCTGTAATAGATAATCCAAGACCCCCTGCTTCTTGTTTTACAGCTTTTTGAAGCTTGTTTGTAATATTTACCATCTTATCATATTCTTCATTAGCCACATATCTTCTACCATCTTTTTTAAAAGGAGGTATTTCTTCTAGTCCTTTAACTGCTTTTTCCCACTCGTTTTGGTATAGTACATACCTCCCCAAACAATCTACATCTAAATTAGTCATAATTCCGATAGCTTGTAGTTGTTCAGATATAAATAAAAATCTATCATGTAAAGGTGCAGGAAGAAATTCGGGAATAAGAATACAATCCGATTTAGCTTTTACTTCTTGATTTCTTCTTCTCTCTACTTCTTCTTTGTTATATCCTTTAGATTTTCCTTTTGCTAATATTAAATCTATAGGTTCTTTATTACGACCCAATTTTATATCCCCCTTCTCTATACGTTTTTAAAATCTTTCTTAATTGTACTTGAGTATTTAATCTATCTTCATCACTTCTAGCATATAAGATATGTATACCCCTATGACATTCGCCACATAAACAAATTAAATTATCGGGGTCTAAACGTAAATCCCAATCTTCTAATAATTCTATTATATGATGAATGTGTTTACCCTCGGTATATACTCCATTATCTAGACAATTTAAACATAAAAATCCTTGAGATTCTTTAACAATCTTTCTAGTTCTTTGCCATTGTCTACTAGAATAGAATTTTTCTTCATCACTTAATTGATATCCAGCTTTACGTAATCTAGCATTTTGTCTCGCTATTTTACCCTCCTGTAATTTTTTATCATGTAATTCTTGATGCTCATCACAATATAATCCTTGGTTTCTATGGAGAACATGACATCCAATATACTTGCAAGGTTTTAATGGTCTTTGTGCCATATACTCACTTCTTTCTATAATCGTTATTTCTACAAAAGTCTAAATCATCAAAAGGGTCGTAGTAAAATTTAATTTCTTCACAAGTCTTGTGATAAGGACATTGTTTGCAAAAATCCTTAGACTTAGCACATTCAACTTTACCTTCTTTATTAAATTTTACATTCATAACTATGCGTTTTCGCAAGATAATTCCTCCTTTCAATGTTCTATCTAAACTTATTATATGGTAATATGTACGTACAAGTTACGAAAAAATTAATATAATAAAAAAAGGAAGAGTATTAAACTCTTCCTTAAATTATTTAGATTCTTTAGGTAAACATTTATCACAATAGCTATTACCGTTATCATCTTTATATATTACATCTACACTTCTCTTACAATTTTTGCACCAAAACTGTTTTATATTTGAGTTATAAGTTTCTCCCTCTATTCGTCTAATCATCTTCTCCCTCTTCTTCTAATTGACCTTTTATATTCATACAATCTACTTTATATTCATCGAAGTAGTCCCACGCAAAACTATCTTCACTTTCATAAAATGCTTTAACTAATGAATCTGCAAGTGATTCTCTATAATTCTCCGCTAAGATACAAACCGGTGCTTTTTGACCATCTTCTAATGCAATTACTATATCTCCTACATTAAATCTATCATTTAAATCACCTACGGGTTTCCATGCCCTTGTTACTTTATACATTTTACCTTTTACACTTACTTTTTTATTTTCTTCCATTTTTAATTTACCTCCTTATTCTTACCAACACTTACTACATTTTCCTAAACCTTGTGATTGTGCGGAACTTAATGGTATTTGAGTAGCGTTATTAGGATTCATATTCCCACAATCTGGTACACTATGATATTTTTTACCAGTTTGACTCTTCCAAACCATCTGAGTTTGAGTATCTTCTTGATATACTTCTTGGGATTGTTGTTCTTGTACTGCCATAGTTTGTTCTTGTGCAATTCTTTCTTGTTCTTGTCTTTCTTGTTCTTGTCTTTCTTGTTCAATTCTTTTAGCTTCTTCCTCTTCTTTAGCAATTCTTTCTTTTGAAGAATTTCTATCATTTATACTATTATCATATAATTCTTTATAATTCTCTTGGGCTAATCCACTTAATTCATTGTATTGAGAATCTAAAAATATATCTACCTTAGATTTTTCTTCATCACTCATATCATAATAAGATTTTTGAGATTGAATTAACTCAATTGTATCTTTATAAGGTTCTATAGAAATAGAAACTAATTGATGTTCTAAATCATCTACTTGTTCTTTTAATTCTTTATTATTTTCCCTTAAATTATCTACTGTAGATTTTTTTATGTCTAAAGAGTTTTTTGTAGCTTCTAGTTCACCACTAATTGATTCGTATTCTTCTTGTGATACTGTATTATTTCTACCTAGTCCGACTCCTAAAGTACATCCAGATAAGAAAATGACACAACTTCCGACAACCATAGCACCCTTAATTACGGAATCTTTATTTTTAGTTACCCCTAATTTCACTCTCTCCACTAAATCCCTTACCTTTTTCATACCTTTAAAATCCTCCTAAAAATTTATTTATATTAAAGTATATTCAAAATATTTTAAAATAGAACACTTAAAATTAATAAACCAAAAATAATTAATGGACTTAACATTATTAGAGTAACAATAACTACTACAATACCTACTGCAGAACAACTTGTCCTATTGTAAACTTTATTATAACCTGCTTTTCTTGGATTATTTACCCAACCCATTCCTTTCTTACCATAATAAGGATTAACACTTCTATTGATACTTCTAGTTACTCTTCCCGTAGTTCTTGCACTTATTGATTTCCTCACACTTGGTGTCCTTACTCCATATTTCATATTTAACTCCTCCTCAAATCTTTTATATTATATTATATTAAGTAGTGATCGGATTTAGAACTATTAAATGAAAAAATTTATTAAAAATATTACTATCGCTGACATTAAAGCTACCATTATACAAGCTAAAATATCACATAAAATAACTTTTATAAAATTCTTAAATTTACTCTTCATCTAAAATATCCTCCTCACAATTACCAAAATCAACATACATGGAATTAAGAACGGTAGATAAAAAGTATTCATCACCTATTCTCATAGGACTACCTACAATCTCTAAATCAAACTTACCGTTAGTTTCTATTACGTGATAAACTGTAGGGCCTTCTCCAACCATTTTAATAATATGACCTACCCTCTCTTTACACAAAACTTCTCCTATAGTAAGCGGTTCATAGTACCTTTCAAAGTCGGCATTAACAATAAAGTCTAGTATATACTTATCTTCGATACTAACCTCTTCGATACTAACTTGTTCGTTTTTTAGTCTTAATGTTTCCCCATTAAGAACTACCCATACATCATTACTAGGAGTACCAACAATTTTAACTTCAGTACCATCCTTTAATTTTAAAACTTCTTTAATATTCATTTATTAAATCCTCCTTAACTTCTTTATACTTATAATATATAGTCCATAATTAAAAAGTTCACTCTAAAAAATAATTGCCAAAATCTTTTATACTATATAAGGTATTAATTTATCTAGAACTTTAAAACTATACTTGTCCTATTATATATATATATATAGAAAAAAAATTAAATAAATAAGAAAGGAGTTAAAAAAATGAACTCAATTTATGAAGTCATTGGTTACTGCGCGTTAGTAATGAGTACACCTAACTACCGTGGTAAAATTTTAGGAGTATTAGTACGTAAAACTCAAATCGAAGTAAGTAGTTTTTCAGGCGACTGGGCTTGTTTTAAATATCATAATAAAACTGCCTATGTTAGAAAATTCTATTTAAAATTTGTAGGCAATGTCCCTACTATAACAACTGGTTCCGTTACAATAAAATGTGTAGATGCAAAAACAAATAGTGAGATTTACGTACCTCAAACTAGTAATAACCTACCTTTAGGAACTTACTCTTATGATGCACGAAAGATTTCTGGATATTCTATTTCCGACCCCTCTACTCAAACTGTTACACTTACAGAAAAAAATCCTAATGTTGAAATAATATTTAGGTATAATAAACTTTATGGAAGTGTAACTATACAATATGTGGACACTAAATCTAATACTAAATTACGTGATGATGAAAAATATACTAACTTAGAATTTGGTAGTTACACTTATTCTGCTAAACCATTTGATGATTATAACTTAATCGGTAATCAAACTCAAACTATTATTATTAATGATACTAATCTTAATGTCGTTATAGTTTTTGAGTATGAAAAAATCAAAATACCAACACCAGAACCCGATCCAGGGCCTGAAATTCCTTCCGATTTAAACTGGAATGAAGTTCCTTATATTGCAACTTACTATATTAAACCTATAGTTAAACCTAATGAGGAAGTATTTATTGATTACTACATCACAGATTACTACCATAAAGAATATATGGAAAATTATAATCTAAAGGAAGATGACTGGGGTGATGATCACTGGACTGAAGAAGTTTGGAATAATGAAATTTTTACAGTTACAGTTAGAGTTGAAGGTCAAGAAGATAAAGTTTATCCTAATTTAAACGCAGGAGACCACCAAGTAAGCTTAGGAAGTTTTTCTATCGATGGTGAACAAAAGTTTTCTATTGTTTGTACTGATAAATATGGTAGGAACTCTCATGAGTTATTTAATTTCTTCTTAGTTCAAGGTGATATTGAAGTTAAGGAATATGTTATGACTAATGAAGATTTAGTAACTTACAATATTAAGAATACGGATAATTATGAAGTTAAGAAAATTATTGATGTATCTTCATTAGAAACTAAGAATAAGAATACAATTAAAGCTGAATTAGTTAAAGCTGCTGCAAAAATCACTCCTCAATCTAAAACCTATGTTTGTGTAATTGCTGATACGGATGGAGATGGGGTTCATAATAACTGGTGGGGTGAAACTCAAGTAGTTTATGCTAGTGATTATGATAAAGATAAGGTATTAGAAGAAGCAACTAATACTAGAACAGGACTTCAACAACTTTTAGACGATAAACATGCTGAAGGATATAATAAATTAACCTTATTACCTGGAAAATATAGAATTGACCACCAAAAACAAATTTATATTCCAACTAATTTTACTTTGAATATGAATGGTGCAACTTTTAAATTAAATCAATTTACTGGAGATCATGCCTTAATGATTAACATTAATAACACTATAAATTCTCACGTAATTAATGGTACTCTTGAAGGAGATTATTTTAGTCATGATTATGCTAATTCTCCTAATAATTCTGAGTGGCCTCTAGGAGTAACCATAGGGGGAGAAGCTAAGTATAGTTCTTTTGAAGATATGACTATAAAAGATATTACTGGATATGGTAGTGGTAATGGTATTGAGACTTCTAGGGATGGTTCTCTATATTACACATATATTTCTCCTAGGGGAATAGGCGATAACTTCAAACTTGGAGACATTGATAGAAATACTGGATTAGACATAGAATCTACAACAAGAACTACCTGCGGCTATCAAGATATTTCTGGCTATTCCGATATTGGTTATTTATCAGTAAGTATTTATTTAGGTTATCAAGGAAATCCTTGTGGAACTTGGAATTTAATTTGCCACTTCTATGATGAAAATAAAAAATACATTAAATCAGTAGATGCTTATCAATATAGAAGAGTGGGAGTACCTCTAAATGCAAAATATATGAGAGTTACAATTTTGAATGAAGCTTATCCGAATAATTTGTCTATTCAATATTTTAGACTTCCAACTCATTGCTCATTTAAAAATGTAAAATATGAAAATTGTAGATGTGTTGGTATGGCGCCCGCTGCAATGAAAGACATACTAGTAGAAAATTGTGAATTTACTAATTGTGGACAATCTGCAGCTAAATGCGCTCTTGATGCTGAAGATGGATGGGATTCAATGCAAGATGTTACGTTTAAATCATTAAAATTTAACGCAAATCCTATTAATGATTTCTTAACTTGTGCTGGTCATAACTTTATAATTGATGGACAACAAAGCGGTAAAGCTTATATCTGGGAACGTACTAGAGGTCTTGTAGTTAAAAATTGTAAGAATCTTGATTTAACTATACAAAGTGGAGGAAAAGATACTATTGTTCGTCATGGAGTTTATAGAGTGTTCAATAATGAATTTAATAGTGCTGCCACTGCAAATAATCTAACAAAATACAATACTTCATCTACTTATATTAGTGGTTTAGTTTTACATTCAACTATGTCGCTTTTAGGTTCAGAAAGTAGATATAACCATTGTACAATTAGAGTTTCAAGTAGACTCTTAAATTATTTAAAGGCTATTTCTATGATTAATTGTGAATTTATTCCTGAGCCTAATTTTTCAGATAGGTATTCGCTTCAATTTAATCTTGGTCATTTAGATAGCTACTTATTTAAGGATTGTAAGTTTAAGGGTAAATGTCAATTATCAAACCATAACGGGTTCTTTACTGGTACTTTCTCAAATTGCTCATTCGACGATGTATACATTCAACCTAATGTTGAAGCTAATGCTGATGACTTAATTTTATTTGAAAACTGTGATATGAATTATACTGAATCTAATTTTATTTATTATTCTCCATATGCTTATAGTAAAGGAACTTATAGTCAAATAAAATTTGACTCTTGTACAATAACAAATTCCACTAATAATTCTACAGTTTTTATGTATGCTTATTCAAAGCCAAATGGTTATTGTTATTTTAATAATTGTACTATCACAGTTCCATCTACAATAACTATATTTGATGGATATCCATCAAATTTATCAAATATAGAAGATTTCACTATTACTCTTGAAAACTCTCCTTTACCTTCAGATGTTAAATTAATAAGCGATAAGTTTAAAGCAGAAACATCTACAAAAATTAATATTATTTAAAATAAAGCCACCGACTTCTATACAAAGAAGCCCGTGGCTTTTTTATTCTTTGTCCACTATATCTCCTTAAAATTCATACTTAATATTGCTTCTAAATAAAATATTTCGGTAATATCAACTCTACTTAGTTCATCTATAAATGAAACTCCATTTATTCTTTCGCCCACTTCAAATACATTTGGAAACCAATCTCCTACATATTTCTTTCCTTTATTTTCTTGTTTTAGTATTTCCCATATTTTCATTTTTTTCCTCCCTCCCCTCATTCTATCCTTTTATACTAAATTGTATTATTCAAGTAGTTTAATTATTCCTACTTTTTTTTTATTTCTCCTATAAATAATTTTCTTTACATTATCATAAGTGATTCCATACTTTTCAGCTAATTTTTTATAATCATTATTTCCGTTTAAATACTCTTCGTATAATTTATCATTTCGTTCTTTAGATTCTTCCATTAATTGTTTATCTATTAGTGGTTGTCCTGTAGAGTTAGAAGGATTTACCTCTAATATATTAGCAATTAAATAATTAATTATTTGAGAATAAATCCTATTTCCCTCGTTTTCCCCGAACACTTTTATAAGAAGTTGTTTAAATTCAGAACTAATCATTTTTTCCTTCCCACTCTCCTAGTAATCAACATCCTCACATTATCATAAGTAATGTTAAACATTTCGGCTAGTTCTTTATAACTTATATCATGACTTAAATAGTATTCATAAATCATATCATTCCTTTCCTTCATCTGTTTCATTGGATTATATTTCTCTTTTGGTTTGTTGTTATCATTTGAAGATTTTTTAAAGAATTTTCCCAAAACTATCACCTCCTTATAACCGAACACCGTTCGCTATTTTGAGTATAAACCGAACACCGTTCGCTATTTCTAACGGCTAACCGAACACCGTTCTATTTTCTTTATACTTATACTATAGAATCGCCATCCAAAATGTTCACTCTCAATTTCAAAAAATTTCCCCTCTTTATATAGGAAAAACTACCTCAAAGTCTAATCGAAACTTACTATGTTTCTACCCCACTTCTACCATAGTTCTACTGCACCCCTAGAGCACCCCTAACCCCCTCGTAGTAAGGTTTTACATAACTTCTAGTATGTTTTATTAGCATTCGACAAAAACGGGTTATACGGTGTCTCCTGGAATTTTGAAAAAGGGTATTTCTACGAGCAGCAGGGCGGCCGGCATCTGTGAAAATTGTCGAACTTTGTCGAAAGATAGGGGGGATGCCGTGTCGGAATTTGTCGAATTTTTTATAGTGGGGTCGATTCGTGTCGAACTGTGTCGATGTATGTCTACCTTATTATATGGTATGTAGTACTACTTATCTTTTTATTTATAGTATGATGTGGGGTATATTGTCGAAAAAAGTCTTCTCTGCCCCCTCCATCCATTACCACTTAACATGGTTAATCATACCATTTACAATGTATTTACAATACTATAATGTGGTATTGTGTACCACTTAATGTAATACTACTGACAACGGTACATGTTAACACTACACATGGTATCGAATACTATATTACAATGTAATTAAAATTATATTAGTTAGTTTTTAAAATTATATTTAGTAGTCTATTGTACTATGTTAACTGGTACTTTATTAAATAGTATTAATAACTACATTATATATTTATTATGATTATATGATATAGTATTAATAACCATGTGTCGTATATTTAGTACACTACCTTATAATATAGTAATAAATAACTCATAATAAAATAATATAATATTTAATGTAGTATTAAATAACTCTTATTATTATGTAACGTATTGTTGTTTACATAATATACATGTGATCTATTTTATTTTATTTAAATTCCTACTTATTTCGACACGGCTATATTCATCCTCAACCCCCTATTTTCCTAGGTTTAGAGATTATCATTTCCTGGATTTTAGACTTTTCGACATGGGGTCATATAAATTTGTCGAACGGTTTTTGTGGACTTTTTATTGGGGTAGTATATAATAGAAGTATAGACAGGAACAAAACAAACGAAAAAAAATATTCAAAAAAAAATTTTAAAAAATAGGAATCTTTTTTAGAATGTTGAATATAATATAATATAAAACAAATTAATCAAGCGACAACGTGAGACCACACGGTAACAAACAGGGGTATAAATGCTGATATGACATTCCCTTCGGGGTCTAACATTGAAAGCCAAGAGACGCTGATGTGCTAGTACCTACACATAGATGTGATATCAAGGTGTAGGAAGGACTAAACAATCATTTACCCAACATGGTAGAAGTCAACAGATGACCAATGTACCATCAAATTATTTCAATACTACTTAATCTGGTAATTATTACTATATTGCAATTGAATAAGAGGTATTCGAGGATAGGATTTGCTCCCCTCGATCGACTCGGAGGTAATGGGATAAACAAGGATTAAAACGAGAGTTTTAGTCGGGGAAATAGTAACGACTTACCCACCCTAAGGTAACGAGGAATACTCACTTATGTAACATCACTTAAACCGTTGGTATTACTACAATGTAACGTTTTCATAACTCTATTCGGGTAATATTATGTAACTCAATTCCAATGCAATATTATGTAACCCAATATTATGTAAATGTAACGTTTTCATGAAAATTTTACATCAACAATTATGTTAAGTTCTTTGACAATAGAATAATCTCCTATACGTGGACAGATATGAATTTTCATGTGGCAGGCAGGCCTGCAGGTCGAGGTCGGTCGAGATGGAATTATATATATTCATACACAAGAATAATCATACTTATATATAACAAATAGGGATATATATATATCAATATTTATAATAGAGGTTTAATCTATTATAATAAGGTCGAATTGTTTCCGTTAAAAATAGGGGAAAATCCGTTCTTATTTTTATATTACATAATGTTTTTAAACTATTGTTCTTTTTATATTTAGATATTTTATTGATAGTTATTTCTAATCCTCTATATACTCTTATATCCTCTATATTCCCCCATCCGTCCTCCAATCTATTCCCCCTTAGTCCTATCGTCTCATCTCATATCTTATCATTCTATAATATAACTAGTATTCCCCCAACGAAACTTTATTAAGACTTAATATTGTATTTAGGTCTTTATTTGCTATCATAAACATTAAGATAGATTATCCGCTGCAATATAAGATATAGTATTGCTGCAACAGTCATATATTCCCCCCCCCATAAGCAATTTTAAGACCTATTTATATAGATAGGATAAACTATATCAATTAAGGTCTTAAAATCCTCTTATAAGGTCATATTGAAGCTAATTTTGTTTTTAGGATTTTAATAATTACATTTTTAGGATTTTGATTTTTAGGATTCGCCCCCGTTTGCTTGGGGTACTTGATTTTTAGGTCTTTAATTATATCTATTGACTACTATCTTTTATACTTCGATTCTCTCAACTTTAGAATTTTAACTTTTATTCTTGACTAGTATTTCCCCCACCCGAAAAATTCTAGAATTTTATTTTTTGTACAAATCGAAGTGATAATTTAGTCTTAAACTCTAAGACCTAAATTGAGTACAAAAAAAGAAGACCTTTCGGTCTTCCTCTCTTAACACTCTCTAAAACATTTGCCTTTGTTCTCATAAAAGTAATCTAGATCATGAAGTTCTTTTACAAATCTTTTTATTGATGTAGTTCTTATTTTATATCCCTTGCTTTTTGCTACTTGTTTTAGTTCTTGCAAGTTCATATCCTCATAAGACTTGTTTAGGTCTTCTTTGACTTCCTCCACTTCTTGGATTGAGTTTAATTCCTCTAGTAATCTTTTCTTTTCCTCAGCCAACTCTCTCATCAGCTTATTGATTTCCTTTACTCTCATTTCCATTGATGTTTTTGTCATAATTAACAACCCCTTTATTTAATTTTCAAATATCTATATTATAGTATATTCAAGAATTCGAAAAAGATGACTACTTTTTTAATTTTTTATTTTTTTTCAACTTCTTAAATATCTCTATATTATAGTATATGTAAGAAGTAGAAAAAGATGACTACTTTTTTTAATTTTTTTTGTTTTGATTCTCTCGATTTTCTAGAAAAAAGTTTTATTACCAACTAGTATTTGACCGTCTAAAAAATTCTATAATTTTATTTTTTGTACAAATCGAAGTGGGTGGGTTGTGATCGCAAAGTTTAAGACCTAAAAAAATAAGACCTAAATATTTAGGTCTTATAGTTTAATATATATTAAATACTTCTTTGTTATGGTCTATCATGTAATCTATTATCTTACCTTCTACTTTGTATCTACCGTCATCCTCCACAGTGCAAAATAAATTATACTCATTGCTATATTTGTTTAATTCATATTCACTACAATAATTTAAGTGTTTTATCCATCTATTTCTTAGATCATCTCTTTTATTTATTTCTTTATCGTATTCATTATCTAACCCAACGGTTAACCCACTAACTAATATACTATTTAATATATTTACTATTTTCCAAAACATATTTAAACCCCCTACATACTTAAAAAGTCTTTTATTAAATTTACTACATCATCATTGCGAGTAAAATTAAATGTAATCTTTTTATTTGTAATAGTTACTTTAAACGGATGTATTTTCAATAGATATATTCTATTACAATGACTAAAGGTTATTTCACTCATACTCTTTACATTTATTTTCCTAACCCCGATTGATCTCAACATGTTTATTATTTCTTTCATATTTCCAACCCCTTTATTTCATATATTAATAGTTGACTAATTTTAATAAATTTATTTTAAAGTTTTCTATCTCTATTGATTTAGAAGGAATATACTTAAATATTCCCCCTAAGTAATTTTTAGTATCTAAATCTTTACTTTTTAGTATTGATAGGGTCTTAATTATTATTGCTGCAATTATATCTAAGTTATTATTTAGGTCTTTAGTTACTAATCTCTTTATTATTTCTTTATCTCTTCTTATTCTTAGTTTTAGTAATAATCTAAGCATTATTTGTTTTCCTCCTCCCATTGTACAACCCTATCACTAGTATATCCGTGATTGTCATAAACCTTTGTCAACTTATCCATTAAATCGGAAAATTGTTCGTCTTGTGGATAGTAATTAATGATACCGTCGCAAAACTCAATATAGTCAATACAAAATTGTTTTTGGTCTTCGGTAATGTTTTTAATTTCTTTATATTCCTTTACCCAATAAGGACTGAATGCTGTAAAATGATCTTTCATATCATTAAGAGTAATTTTCCCGCCCATATAATCCAACATTATTCCTAAATCATCGTGTCGTTGTTCCAAAATAAAATCATCGATAACGTTATTCTCTTCGACTATTGTTGTGTTATTTTCTACATGTGATTTTATTTCGTTACTTGTACATCCGACCATAGTTATCATTGAAATTCCAACCATTAAATTTACTAACATTTTTTTCATATTTATCAAACCCCTTTAAATTTAATTTTTTTTTATTTTTTTATATCTCGCTAATTCATTCCCTTACATTCCTAAAGGATGCGTTGTTTATAGGAAGTTAACTACTAACTATCTCTTATATTATATTATATGGTAATATGTTTTAAATTATACCTATTACCATATAATTTTTTAACAACTTTCTAAACGATATTTTTTATATTGTGTTATTGTCTTGAATCTATTAAGTGTTATCTTTTCGTCTATAAAATCGATCAATAGATTTGCTTTAACTTCTTCTATATTGCTACAATAACTATATTCCCCATATAGTTCATTAGTTAATACTTTATATTCTTTGCTAGTAATATTTATTAAATCTATATTATCCTTAGCTATATCATCAATACAAGGAATTAATTCCACAATATTATTTTCTCCGTCTTGTAGTTCTATTACTTCGGAAGTATATTCCTTTTTTAAATAATTTACTATACTTGATAATGTTTTAAATTTCATATTTACAACCCCTTTAAATTTTATTCTTATATTATATTATATTCTATACTAGATTAAATATTCCTCTTTTTTAAATAATTTTTTTTTAATTTTTTATTAACTTCTTATATTACTATTATATGTATTAGCAGGAATTTTATTCCTGCTTTTAAACTTAAATATTATAATATTTATTTATACATCTAGATGTATTTTCTTTTACATACTTAGGGATTATATACGGATTATCATAGCCTATACTGTTATCATTATACATAATAGGGAATTGACCAACCCCGTTTATAATGTCCTCTAAAATGATTTTATAATCATCGTTTACGTATAATATCCACTTACGGTTAGGAGAGACCCATAAAACATTATTATATATTACTTCTTTTTCCATTCCCCCGAATCCAATAACCTTAATGTTTACATTTTTTAGTTTCATATTAACAACCCCTTTATTTAATAATTTATTTTTATATGTATTAGTTGGGGTCTTGCGACCCCTCCCTTTAAATTTTATTACTACTTTAATTAATTATTTTTTGCAATTACTAAATTACAAGGAAACTTTATAAAGTCGTGAGATACTTCTAGAGTTAAAACATCGCTTTGAAAATCTCTAATATTATCAAGTAAATCATTCATTAAGGTCTCATACATTGGAATTCCTAAAGATTCCACTAATATATCTTTTAATCTAGAATTGCTTAATCTATATTCGCGGTTAAAGTATTCGTGATATATTAATTGGCTTAAAGTTCTTAATATAATCATCTCATAACCCTTAATAGTAAAATTTTTATTTAATTGTGTTTTCATAGTGTTGTAATACATTTCCCCGTCGTAGCTGCCATCTAATACTAATCTGTGAAAACGTGGGAAAAATGAGTTTATACGATCACTTTCATTACTATTTAAAGCTATATCTTTATAGTCCTTTAAATCTCTTTTTAAATTTTCAATTCCTTCAAATATTTCATTTCTTTTCATATTAATTCAATCCCCTTTAACTTTTTATTATATTATATTATATGGTAATATTTATAAAAATATACCTATGTACAAATAATTTTTTTTGTGGAGGTCTTTCGACCTCCTATGTCTATTCTTCGTATACTTCTATAGTACCATAACATTTAAATTCGCTTTTAAATCCGTAGTCATCAACTAAATTGCAGAAGTCCTGAAACATCTTTGTGTTTTCATTATCAATAGATTTAAATTGTTTGTCGGTAAAGTTTAAATATATACTATCATAGGTATTACAATACTCTACATTTAGATTCCTCAATCCTCTTATACCCTTTACCTCTTCAATAAAATCTAAATATTTGTTCATACTTTCAACCCCTTTATTTAATTTTCAAATATCCTTATATTATATTATATTCAACACAAGTAAAAATATTCCTCTTTTTTTAAAATATTTTTTTAATTTTTTTTGATGTGTTAAATATCTTTATATTATATTATATTCAAGACCTTAAAAAATATTCCTCTTTTTTTAAAATATTTTTTTAGGTCTTAAACTTTTAATCTATATCAAATAGGTCTGTAAATCTACCAATACAATAATCTACAACGTGATCATACTTATCCATTTTATTTAAATTTGTGTAGGTCATCCCCATATATGGGGTCATTAATATATCCGTTGCGATTTCTTCATCAATTTCAAACCCCTCTTTACTTGCTATTCTCATTACCTCCTCCATAGAATCATCTAACAACATTTTAATTTTACTCATACTTTTAACCCTCCTATTTATTAACAATTGATTTGATTATATATTTAACTATATTACTTTCATTATTCGAAGTAACTTTAATTTCATAATTATTCCCGCGAACCTTATCGTTATAGGTTAATAGATTTTTTAATTTATCATCTAATACTCTTGCATTAAAGTACACTATGAATGATTTACTACCCTTCATAATCTCGAATATATTTCTATTATCTAAATAAAAACTATTATACCTACTAGCGACCCTTTCTGCTAACTTATCTATTTGTTTACAATAATTAATTAGATCCTCCCTTATTGGATTATTTTTAATTGTTTTTGTTTTTTGTTTTCTTGCTGCAATTTCTCTATTCTTAATTTCTTCCATATACATATCAAATACTTGTTTTGGGGTGGTAACACATAAAGAAGTACATTGAAATTTATCAAGTATCTTATACCACCTTTTAAGGGTACTTAATGTAATATATTTCTTATTGTTGGATAATCTAATTTTATTCTCTATTATATTAATATCCTCCACAACTACTTCTTGATTTGTATTAGTTCTTATTAAAGTCATTCCTGCTTTTAAATTTTCTATTCTATTTATTGTTAATAATTCGCTCATTGCAATTACCTCCCTAATTATAAGATTCTATTAAATAACAACAAATTGCTTCTATACTATTTGTATATACAATTAAGTAATTTTTATCGCTATTGTAATTACCTACAAGACCTTTAAATCTTGCTGTTATATTTTTACCATCTTGAGTTATTTTTAATTGATATACCCCAGCACCTCTTTTAATATATTTAAAATCTATTCCGTTTAAATGACTCATGCCTAAATCGTTATACATTGTTATTCCTCCCCGTTTAAATAAGCTGCACACATAAAGAAACTTAATATCAATAAGTTAAGACCTAACCATCCTAAAACTATTCCGATAATTGTATTCATATTATTCACCTCTAACTTTTAAATCTTTAATTAAATCATTACACATAATAAAATCAACCTTATGAAAAATTGCCTCTGGAAATAAATACTTGTCTTCATGTCCTAATAATATCACATGGAACACTTTAGTTTTTGGGACTAAGGTAAATTTTTTACCGTTATATAATTCCATATCAAATATTTTTTTATCTTTATTTCTCTCCTCTATAAATTTACTTATACTTTCTATTGTCATAATAATCCCCCTTTAATTTTAATTTTTATGTATTGTATATCTTTACTAATATTATATAACAATATTAGTAAAGATATACTTATTTTTATAAATTTAATATGTCTTTTTGAAGGTCTTCAATGTTTTCATATTCTGCTAAGTCTAAACCTTGATAACCATATTCACCTTCGTAAGTCAAGCCTTGATCAAAAATGCCTAAATCAAAATATATCTCATTCCCTTCTTTATCCTCTAAAGTATAATATTTATTAGATTCGTTTAACATTTCTAAAAATGTATAATCATCCTCAAACTTTAATACAAATTCGTTTGTATAGTTTCCCCTTACATCCCCGTATTTATGGATGGCTATAACATAATAATATTCATTTAATTCGCTATTGTAATATTGATGGAAATAAAAGTTATTACTTACTGGTGAAAGCCAGTTATAAGAATTATCGCTTTTTACTTCTTCAATACCGTATAAGTCTTCCATATAGCTTATAAAGTCGTCGCAGTCGTCAAAGTTAAGCTCCTCATAATCTTCAGTATCGTCATTATAATATTCATATGAAGTAATTTCGTATTCTTTTAAGTTTTCAAATACTTCTAATACATCGATCACTAAATCATTATATTCGATATTACTATCCTCTATATGATAAGGTTGACCGAATACCTCAACCTCTTGACCTCTTAAATTTTTAATAGTGTTTAAAGCTTTTTCCAATAATGTCATAATTAACAACCCCTTTTTATTTTTTTTATTTTTTTATAGTCGAGGGATTTTTTTAAATCCCTCTTTAATAATATTATATGGTAATATTTAAATTTTATTACTAATTTTTAAAAATTATTTTCAAAGTAATTTTTAATATCTTTTAATATTGAGTCTATTGCAGAATTTATATTATAGGATGTCAATATTAAATACCCGTTTTTATTTATCTTGTATTTATAATTGTCGTGTAATCTATTATTTAAATTAAAATCATCATAAAAGAATGAAAGTGAATATCTTGGGTTTCCGTTTCTATCGTTTAATATTCTTTCGTAACATATTGTAATTGTTACTTCTTTACCTATTTTACTATCAATTTTTAATTCTTTATTTCTTAATTCTAACATCTTGATACCTCCGATTTTTTTATTTCTTTATTTTACTCGCCCTTTTTACTATTTGTTACTTCGCATATAATTTTTATAACTACCGTAAATAATTCAATTAATAGTAATCCTCGTTCTTTGCTTAAATTATTTTTACTTATTTTAACCACCCCCTTATTTTCATCTTATACTATATTATATTCGATACTTGATTAAATATTCCTCTTTTTTAAAAATATTTTTTTCTCTTGTTAATCACTTTTTTTATTTAATTTTTATCTTGATATTAATATATCATATTATATGGTAATATTCAAGAGTCTTTTTTAATTTTTTTTTATTTTTTTTCTAGTGAGGGGAAAATCCCCCTCCCTTCTATTGGTTAATATACCCTTGTAATTGACCGAGGATATTGTAATAATTAGTGTAATATCTTCTGGCTAATAAAAGTCTAGCAGTAGATATTTGAAGTAATTTAAAATCTTTAAATTTTTTATTATATATAAAAACTCTATCTAATGCTTTGCAAATAAATCTAATTGTATATTCATCTTCAAGTAATTCATAGTTGTAATACCCGATTTTTATTTCTGAAGATTCTTCTTCTTTAGAAGATTCTTCTACCACTTCTTCACCATCCAAGTAGAATTCGTTTCTGTCTAATTCCACTAATTTTCCAGTTGACATCACTATTCTATATTTTCCAGCTCGCATTCCTACTACTCTGCCAATATGACCGTCATATAAATTAACGACTACGTCTTGAAGGTCGCCTGCTTCTTCTTGGACTTCCTCAACTTCTTCAACTTCTTCAGTAGCTTCAGCTTCAGCAAAATATTCTTCAACTATTCCCCAGTAATAAGGATTATTTAAGTATCTAGCAGATTTGTAGTTTCTTCCGTTTCTTACTACTAGAACGACTTTTCTTGATTCACTATCGATATGAATTTCTTCCCCACATTTATTAATTACTATTGTTTTTTCCATAATTTAAAACCCCTTTCAATTATCTTTATATTATATTATATTCAACACTTCTTAAAATATTCCTCTTTTTTTAAATAATTTTTTTAATTTTTTTGGATGTGTTAAATATCTCTTATACTATATTATATTCGGTATACTTTTAAATATTCCTCTTTTTTAAAAAATATTTTTTTAATTTTTTTTCTAGATCAAATATCTTTTATACTATATTATATTCGATACTTCTTAAAATATTCCTCTTTTTTGAAAAATAATTAATATAAAAAATTCCTTCCTTTATATAGCAATTTCAGCAATAATATTCTTATTAATTTGATGCAAAAAAATTTATTTTCTGACAAAAAATTTTTATTTCCTGACAAAAAAAGTGTTGTAAAAGTTTCAGTTTTGGATACAATAAAAGTATAAGGTACTTTAAAACGTTGATATCAGTCAGTTTCAGTAAATTTTGTTCTTTGTCAAATTTTTACAGGTCAATAAATTGCAGCAAGTTTTCGACACTCTGTCGATCGCAGCAAGATTTTCAGAAATATTTTTCGACAGTTTGTAAATTGCAGCTTGAAAAATTTGTCGAATCTTGGATGAAAAGCTTGTCGAAAATTGTCGAATATTGTCGAATATTGTCGAATATTGTCGAAATGTCGAAAAACGTTGTCGAAAATGTCGAAAATTGTCGAAAAATTGTGTCGAAATGAAAAATTTGTCGAAATTTGTAGAAAACGGGTTTTCGGATTTCTCTCCTTATATAGAGAAAGAAAAGTCATTCATGTGGCAGGCAGGCACACGTGTGAGACGGAGGACTCGTAGCAAAAAAATTCAAAAAAAATTTCAAAAAAAAATTCAAAAAAAATTTCAAAAAAAATTTCAAAAAAATTAATTAGATGATGTATAAAAAGTTAAATTAAAATACATACTAAAAACATAAAGAGGAAAGACATAGAGAAAGGAATTAAAATTGTTCGGTTCACATTGTCTCTTACATTAATAAACCCCTTGATATCTCAACACTCCTACTACTATTGCAACTTTCCTCTTTATTTTTTTTAAATAAATTAATTGAATTATTTTACAATACATACATAGGTTGATAATATATAAGTGTAAATGTTTTTCATATATTTATTCTCCATATTTTTATGTTTTACTTTTTTATCTTTTACCTTGTTTAAATCCTCTCGTAATCGGAGGTACTTGGTATTACCCTTTAGACTAGGTTTATCTCTCCACCTAGTCTTTAATTTCTTACTAAACCTTACTATATATACAAGAATATCCTTGGATTTTTACTCCAAGGATATTTTTTTATTTATATTAAATTCCATTTTTAGGATTTCAGATTTTTATATTAGGACTATCTAGAAATTCCGTTTCTAGGATTTCAGATTTTTATATTGGGCACTACCTAAAGAATTCCGTTTCTAGGATTTTATTCTTCTACATTGCCGTCATGCTTTTCATCATTAGCTAAATCTGTTCCTATAAATATATAATCTATAAGTTTATCTAGTATAGTTTTCTTTAAATAACAATAATATTGTGCTGTATATAATAGTTGTTGAGCCACATCTTTACTTCTCATTTGTTTAAAATACTGCAATTCTATTATCTTTAACTCTTGTTCAGTTAATATACTTAAAGCATTTTCTATCTTCTCTATTTGAATTTCTAAACTTCTTATTTGATTATTTAATTTTTGAACTCTTTCTTCTTTCGCCACGACTTCATTCTCTACACTAGAAGTGATCTTATAAGTATTACTAGTCCTCTCTTCAAATACAAATCCGCCACATCCTCTATAAGAATGTTCTACTCTTTCCATTTCTAATTTTAAATTTCTAATTTTAACTTTATTCTTTTTGATGTTATATAACATCCCCTCTACAATGCGATATTTTTTGTTTTCGTTACTTCTCTTTCTTCCCATCTTTGAATCCTCCATATTAACTATAAATTAAATTTTATTACATTATAATATTATCACGAAATGATTCAATTATACAATTTTAAACGTAAAAAATAGGGGGTATTTCTCCCCCTATCTTCCTTTCAATTCCCTTATTCTCTCTTCTAATTGTAGTATATATTTTCTATCTCTGCTTATCCTTATTAAACTTGTAAGTATAAATATACTGGCTGACTTCGGAAATGTTTTTGTATAAGCAAAATCTATTAGATTCACCGCCCTTTTGTATGAGTTGGGGATATGAGTATGATTAACTACATTATATTTCTTCTTAATGTTAACTACTACAAAATCATGTTGACCTTCCTTTACAATTACCCATTCACCTTTATGGTAAACACAATTACCAGCCATATTAAATCCACCCTTTTTGTTTTAGTATACCACACTATACTCTATATTTAAAGAGTAAGATTTTACTCTTACTCTTTGCCTACTGTTCTTTATTTGTAAACCACTTCTCTACTTTTAACACATTATCTTCTTTATCTACCTTTATAGGTTTTTTAATCTCTTCTTTTATATCTCCGTCCTCATCTGTATAATCACATATAATTAAATCTTGTCCTTCAACCCCATCAATTATATCTAAAGCTTCGGGTAAATCATATTCCTTTAATTGTTCTATATTATCCTCTAATACACTTTCTATGGCTAATACCGTAGCAAATAGTTGTTTAACAAAATCTTTTTCAAGTTCTTCTTCTGGTATACTTAATATTATAGGACTTAGTACATCTAGTAACTTTTCCACACAATCTACTCTAGCACTTAAATCTATAAACATCATTATTTCAGATAAATCTCTAACCGTTTCTTTCATTTATTTATCCTCCTCAACTTCTTTGTCTTCATATAAAACACCTATTTTACTTCTAAACTTATCTAATTCTTCTTGGAGTTTATCTCTATCAAGTTCTTCGTATTGTAATTCACATCCTAATGATTCACAAAAGTCTATTGTACTATCTAAAGCTGTTATACAAGAATTTAATGTATCTATAGTTCCGTTGTAGTGGTCTATTAATCTCTGTACTTGTTTATGACTTTCATCAAATCCTTTTATTACTTTATCTAAAATATCAGCATTTGTATCTACTGCATTACTTACTTTTAATACTATATACACAAGTAATACATTTAATATAAATAGTAATAACATAGCAACTTGAATACCAGACATTTAACATTCCCCCTTAAACTAATATAGGTTTAAAATAATCAAACAAATCTTTGATTCCTTTTAATCTTCTTGATACACTCATTTGAGTTAACCCAACTAACTCCCCAACTTCTTTTTGAGTTCTATTCTCTACGAAATAATACCTAAATATATCTTGATCTACTTTTTCTAATCTACTCACAAGGTCATTTATACATACATCTGTAACTATATCATCATATGTTTTAGCACTATCTTCATCATTAAAGAGTATTTCATCTACTGTAACCGAACAACAATCGGAACGTTCTTGAGTTGATTCAGCATATTTACTTTCATAATAAGAGAAAGGGAAAGGAGGTCTTGAAGATGTTTTAATTCTAGTTTTTCGATCTCCTACTATTCCAGATTTATCTCTTAAAGCCAATTTTATTTCTCCCCAAATTCTTGAACAAGCATAAGTAGAAAATTTATGTCCTAGATTTATATTAAAATCTCTTGCTGCCTTACATAATCCTATATAACCATATCCGAACAAATCATCTTTATCCATTGCACAATCGAAATTGAAGTGTTTTCTTATTACATATCCTACACATTTTTGATTTTGTTCTATTAATTGATCTTGTTGTTGTTTAGTTAATTTTAATTTCCCTAATTTATCTCCATCTTCTATAATTATTTTTCCTTTCTCTACCCTCATTTTATTTACCTCACTTCTTATACTTTATTTTCTATTTCGTCTTCCATCAAATAACTTGCTTCCATATCAGCTAAATGTAAACATATAGCTAGGGGATTTACACTAAATATAGAATTTAAATCAAATGAATTAAACATTGTGCTTAAATCGGTTGACCCCATATGACTATGAATTGCTTCTATTTCTAACATATTTAATGGAATAAATTGTTGTATTAAATATACACTCTTACTTGCATGTCCTAGATGATATGCATCATCTTTTAGCCACACATCTTCTGTTTCCCACTTTCCAGTACCACTTCTTTCGGGAGGTACTCTTCTTGTACTCTTAACATATACATTTATCTTACACCAATCATGCATTAATGATACTATTCTTATAGTATTTTCTGGATATTCTAATCCCCAATCTTTTAATTTCTTACTCAAGCAATCATATACATTTAAAGAGTGTTGACAAAGACCTCCTTCCCCGTGGAGATGATATTTTGTACTAGCTGGAGCGGAGAAGAAATCTCCAGTCTCTAGCCAGTCTTTAATATTATTAAACTCGTCTTCGTACAATACTTCTTCTAGTAATTTTAAATATCTTTCTTTATTCTTCTCCACCTCTAACATCGTCAGATTCCTCCATATTCTTACTTACATTTTCTAATATATCTTTTACTATATCATCACTTTTAGAGTCCTCATAATATTGTTCTATTTCTTCAAATGTCATCCTAATTAATTCATCTGGCAAATCCAACTCTATATCCGTAAAATCGTAGTCATTTAATTTCTTACTTCTAGTAATATCTTCTTCTTGATTACATAAGTCCATTCCCATAATTGCTATATAATGTCTTATATCGTGTACATCTTCAAGTTCCATAATTCTCTCAGAAATTACACCTAATAAATGTATTCCAAATTGTAATTTTGCTTGAGTTATTAAATCTTGAATCTTTACTACCATGTTCCATATCCTCCTATACTTCTTTTAATTCCATTTTTAAACCTATGGAATCTATATATTTTAAGAACTTCTTTAATGTCGGAATATTAGCACCACTTTCTAATTTTGAAACTTCTTGTTGTTGACAACCCATTATATCTGCAATAAACATTTGAGATAATTTTTGCTCTTTTCTAAAATCTCTACACTCCTCAAGTATTTTAGCTAACTCCTTACTATATTTATCCATATTTTTATATCCTCCTTATTTCCTTTATACTTATAATATAGAATTTAGTGTTAAATTGTTCACTCTAATTTAATGATAATATACTCAATATACAACTAGATACTGCTTGTAATTCAATATATCTACCTTGTTTAATCCCACTTTCACAATCTTGTATTATTCTCAAAGCTTTTAATAATGATGGTGGTTTATACCCAACATTTTGCCATACTTTTTTAGCTATATAATAAGGTACTCCCGTCCTCCTTTCCACATCCTTATCCCAAGGACAACTCATTACTTTTGCAGCTTCATAGAATTTATTATAAATTATTGTTAGAAATCCCATTCGATTTACCCCACTTAACGGGTCTACTACGAGGTTTAAGTTTTCAATGACAAACTCTTTATCTTTTTTAATTAAACCGTCTATGAAGTCAAATACGTTAAATTCTGGGGTATTATAAACTAAAGAGTCTATTACCTCAAACATATTTACATCGGGATCATACTTTAGAATTTTAAGTTTGTCTAATTCTGAATCAATTCTTCCGAGGTCGCATTTACATTGTTCAGCTAAGTAACTTGCGACCTCTACATCAACCACCCCATCGTCTCCATATTTTTGAACTATATAATGAGATAATTGGGTTACAGTCATATGATTAAACTCTACAACATGTTCAGACAAAGACTTATATATCTTTGTATTCTTTTGTAAATCTGTGTGTATAAGAATAAGAATACCATTAATAATATTATCGAACTTGTTCCATAGTTTTTCATTTTTTGTAACCTCTTTATCATCTCTAACAACGTAAATATTTTTACTAGATGTTTTAAACATACTTCTTTGAGTTAAATCTCCCCACACATCTAATAATTTATCTGCACGTATTACTTTTCCTCCATAAGAAGAATTTATTTTATCTATATAGCTATTCATAAGGGAGTTATCCTCCCCCGTAAATATATAAAACTTATCAAATGTTTTAGATTTAATATGTCTTTGCATATCTAGTACATTCATCTTTAAACCCCTCCATTAATTTTCTTTGTATATTATGATTTATCCATACTATTAATTGAGGGGTTACTCCAAGTGTTCTACTTATAGCACTCTTACTATCTCCCACCATTAATCTTCTAGCTACGTATTGTTCTCGTTCATTTAATACCGACAACATTGACTCTAATAGTAAATTGCTTTCTATATCCTCATATGAATTATCTGAATGTGTGTCGAGAAATGAATTATATCTCTCTTCATCACTCTTATTATCATGTTTATCTTCGGGGTTATTTATAGTTGTGAAGTTTATAGGTTTAATACAATCCCCTTTTGCTCTATTCTTAGAACTTCCTATCCATCCGCTATAATCTCTTATAGCCCTCCTTATTGTCCCCTCTATACATATAGAAGCATAATCTTTAAACAATCCCTTAGATTTGTCAAAGTTATTTGCTGCATGAACTAGTCCTACCATTCCGTAAGAAACTAAGTCTTCCCACTCCATAGATACTTTTGTGTATTTCTTAGCTATTACATATATTAAATTTTTATTATCAAATATTAAATCGTCTCTCTCTTTACCTTTCATAATACCTACCCCTAATATAATTCTTCTCTCATTATTTTTCTTAAATCTAATAAATAGATATCCATCATACTATCTTTTCTTCCATTTAATTTGAGAGATTTTTGAAATTTTAATGTTCTATTTATGAGTCTACCTAATACAAAACAATCTGATTCCTCTTTAGTTTTATCTATACATAGTTGTATAAAACTTTCACAAAACTCTTCGGGGGAGAATCCTTCTTCTCCCTCCTTGAAAGAGAACTTTTGTCTTAACTTTAGTAGATTTCCAATGCTTACGGTAGCTATATTATCATATACTAAATTTATTAATTCATTTATACCGTCCACCATATTTCCTCCTAACATAATTGAAGTAATTTACCTAACATGTAATTCTTAGAGTCATCTACTCCCTTAATTTCATTTGTTGAGGATAATAAAGCATCATTTATTTCCATCAAGAAATCTACTCCATATAATGAATCTTTATTCTTTAAATAATATTCTGGAATAGTAGTATATTTACTATCTTTGGTTAGATTATATTTTAGTAATTCTAAATTAAAATCTACGAAATCTTTCATTACTAATTTAAAGTCTACTCCCTCTAAATTTAATTCTTCCATTGTTACTACTAAATTTTTAGGTTTTCTATCATAGACGGATTCCATTAAATCATACATTATATCATAACTCGCTGTCCCCAAAATTTTAGCTACTTCTTTAATTGTTGGATTATAATTATAATTGATTACTTTCTCATACATAGATATAGCTAATCTCATTCCACCGTTTGCCATTCTTGATATATAATCTAAACACTCATCAGTTACTTGAAATCTATACTCCCCAACTTCTTTATTTTCAGAATCTTGAATAAATTGTAATCTCTTTTTAATATCAAATGAGTTAATTCTCTTAAAATCAAATACTTGACATCTTGATATTATTGTTGCAGGTACTTTATGCCTTTCAGTTGTACAGAATATAAATATCACATCTTTTACCCCATCTTCTATTGTCTTTAGAAACGCCTGCCATCCTTGACTACTAAGTGAGTGGCATTCATCCACTATATAAATTTTCTTTTTATATCCTATTGGTTTAAACTTACTTAACTCGGTTAACTCTCTTACACTATCTACCCCACTATTACTTGCTGCGTCTATTTCTACTAATCCTACTAAACTACCATTTATACTTCTTGCCATACATCTTGCAGAAGTCGTCTTCCCACATCCTGCGCTTCCGAAGAATAAATATGCACTTCTTAGATTATCTTCTTCTATTTGTTTCTTTAATATTAGTTTTACTTCTTCTTGTCCTACTAAATCATCAAATACTTGTGGTCTATATTTATTCGCCAAATTTCTATCATCACTCATCTATTTATCTCTCCCTTTTTATTTATATTATAAGTATATTCACCACTTTCAAAAAGATGACTATTTTTTTTAATTTTTTTTCAAGTGGTGAATTTCTTTTAGTCTTCTTCTAACTCTATCATCATATCGAGAGGTATATTAAATGACTCTACATTAAGAGAATCTATTAATTCATCTCTCATTTCTCTCACAGAGTCAGTCAACTCCGTTAAGCTCTCTACCATTGTTTTATATGCTTCTTCATAAGAGTCAAAACGATATCCATTATACATATCTATAAATTCATTCATTACTTCTATAAAGTGTCCACTACTTTGAATTGCAAGTAAGTCATTTAAAGATATTGCTTTTGTTAATTGAATTTCGTCTTCTAACTCTTCTGCAAAGAAACAACTATTTACATCTACTATTGTATTATCTTCTAATACAATATAACAATCATATATCCCATTAGGGGTAGAGTATTTAATTACATCGTAATACTTACCTTCCTCTATTCCAGCTTTCTTGAATCTCTCAGACTGAAATTCTAAAAAGAATTTTTTAGTTCCATCACCCATTGTAAAGAAAACTTCCCTATCTAATAAACTTTCATCTACACCACAAAATACCATTTTCATAATTATTTATCCTCCTCACTTTTTGTTACACTTACTGTAACACTTTGATTTAAAATTATATTATTATACTTATTTAAATTTTGAGTACATTCTTTTGATGTCATCTTTGGGGTACTCTTTTCTATTACATTTGCTATAGCTATTAATAATTCAATATAATCTTTGTTTTCCTGCAACCCCACACTCAATAGTTGTTGAATTGGCTGTGCAATACTCATGAAACCTGTAAAGAATCCTGCGTCATACATTGCTTGGGAGTATTCAGTTAAATTAATTACTTGTTGTTGTATCATCTTCTATATCCTCCATATATATAACATCATTACTGTCTACTAACTCTTCTAAAGTAGGATTTTCTTCTTCTAAGTGCTGTCCTAACTTAGTGTTTAATTCAAGAAACATTGCTACTAAAGAGTTTAATGCTTCTCTCGCATCATCTTCATCGTTTATAATTTCCATACAGCTATGAATTAACTCCAGGTTTGCGGTAATTACTCCTTGTTTAAACCAATACCTACATATATCTTTTAATTTAAATTCTTTCATTTATTTATCCTCCATTTCCTTTATACTTATAATATATAAGGAGTAAACGAAATGTTCACTCCGTTTTTTAATCTTCTTTTAAATATTCTTCTTTTAGCATTTCGTCTAACTCATTTACTAAATCTTCATGTTCTTTCAAATTAGCTAATACTTTTGGAAGTCCTTGATATTTCATTGGATTTCCGTCATCATCCTCCAATACTTCCCCTGTTGAAGGATTAACTACACTAAACCATGACCCGGATTGAATTACAAATCCGTACTCCATAGCTAACTGAACTAAATCATATAACTTATTGATACCATAGTAATAATTTAAAGTACATAGACCTACTTTTCTATCTGGTCTACAAGTCTTAGTCTTCTCTATACTTACATCTATAATATTACCATGAGGATTTTTACAACTTTTAGACACTACATTGCATTTTTCATCTAAGTAGTCGCCCTTCTTAACCATTAATCTCATACTACAATTATGCTTCCAACTTCTTCCTCCACTAGTTATAAGTGCTGGCCCGTAACCACTAACATTCTCTCTTACTTGATTTATACCGATTAAAGTACAATCATTTGTAGTAAGCTTAGGGACTATTCTATTACAAAAATCTCCTAATACCTTTGCTATCCCTCCCATACTTTTCTTTTCCAAAGTTTCATCATATATTTGTTGAGGTACTAGCATAGGAAGTGAATCTATTACCATTAGTCCAACTCCTCCACTATCTACTAGGTCTATAGCCATTTGTAGTATTTGTTCTCCTGTTTGATTTTCGGGTCTTATTAACAATATATTTTCGATATCTACCCCAAGTTTTTCTGCCCAATCAGTTTGTAAAGTATTTTCAAGGTCTAAATATGCAACTACTTTAGGGCCGTTATCTTCAAATTCTTCCATCTCAATTAATAGCTTTGCAGCTAGTTTTTCCTTTGCTTTCCCTCCATTAATAAGTTCTTCATATTGAACTTTGTATTCTTGTAATCTTTCTTCAAACTCCTCTTTAAATATCCTTTGAGAATTTCCACATAAATCTAATGCTAAGGTACTCTTACCTCCATTCTCTACCCCACATATTTCTAATATCTTACCTCTTGCTATTCCTCCATAAGTCATAGCATTTAATTTAGGTGAAGTAAATGGTATCTTACTATAAGTTAACCTAGAAGTACCTCTTTGTATTATTTCTGCACCTACAGATTTATTTAGTTTATTAATTACATCATCTAATCTACTCATCCGTTATTCCCTCCTTAAACGTTATATTTATAATATAGAAAAAAGAGTGAAAATGTTCACTCTTTTTTACTAAACTTCTATAGATTTTAATTTATTTTTTAAATCAAATAATTCTACTTCTCTTCTATCTATTTCTTTATCTATACGTTCTTTTTCTTCGATAGTCAAAGCTTTACTTTTTTCATCTAAAAGTGTATCTATATCCCCCATTGTTATTACAAATTTTAATGCTAAATCATATGCAGTAGTTCTCATTTATACTTCCTCCTTCTCTTCAATACATAATTCTTCATAACCATAAACTTCTTCAATACATTTAACTATTCTTTCAGCTAGTTTTACTATAAATGATAATCTAATAGGTCGTTGAACAAAATTAGTACATAATTCAGCGTCATCTACTATTCCGACTATAGACATATCTCCTACTTTAGGTAAACTCTTCCCTACCCCCTTCCCAGGTCTTAGAGGTTTACTTCTTAGTTGTATCTTACCTATATCATTAGAATCTCCTATACATGCGTCTATTCCCAAAATAAATGGATTTTCATATTTAAACTCTATAGTAGACAAGTTTGTAGCTATATTTAGCGCATGAATTGGATTATCAAGAGTACCTTCTATATTTGAATATCCTTTCGAATCTAATATAGTACCTACCATAGGTGCTAAACAATCTCCAATACATTTATCTGTACCTATATTTACCACTACAAATTCTTTCTTCCCACTATTTAAATAAGTTTTTACTATCTCCCTTGCAAATGTTTCTTCAATATTTTCTGTGTACATTCCAGCTAACTCCATATTTATATCCTCCTTAATTACATTTCTATTCCTTTTAATGAACCTAAATCTCAGTTAATATCCCTAATCTACTAACAGCTAAATCATAAGCTTCCTTGAAATTTTCATCTGCTGAAGTAGTAATATCTTTAAAATCTGTTGAATAATCTGCATAAATAATAGTCCATCCATTCTTCCCTGCTTGAATTGTTATTTTATATCCATCTTTGTCCTTATAACATTTTTCTATTTCAATTTCTGTACTTGGCATCATACCAAAAAATCTTTTCATTTTCAAAATCTCCTTAATTACCTCTCAATATTTTAAAGCAATTCTTTATTTTCATATATATTCCCTATAATTTTCCACTTAGATATATCAAAATCACCTATAGGGATGTTACAAATCTTATTGTTATATCTAACTTTATCTACATCTCTAACCATAAATGAACCACTATCATATTCTATTCTTACCCACCAATAATCTTGATGTGCTAAAATATCACCTTCGTATATCTCTTGACCTTTTATATCCTTAAATCCTGTATATTGCATTATTTTGCAAGTGTTTGAATGAACCCAATCTTTTTCTTCTGTCCAAATTAAAGGACAAATAAAATCATTATCTTCAATGTCATTATTCCCAACAATACATTTATACATTGTATTTTCTGACTCTTCCCATGCTCTAAATTTAAGTTCCCTCATATTAGGAATCACACACCTTCTTAACTACTTTCTTCTATCTCTCTCTTAAATAATTCATATAATTGTTTAAAATCTTCCATTGTTAATATAACGTACTGGTCTTTGTTTACCCCAAAATCTATTACTACTCCACTTAACATTTTATTCATTTGATATTGTTCTTTTTTAATTCCCACTAGCCACTCTTTCTTTACACTCATACTAGTTTGAGGTTTAGTACATGTCTTACATTCTAATAGTAAATAGTCATCTTTGACATCCCCCTTATCAAATGCTGTAGCACCACTATTAGAAGTACATTTCATTCCTAAGTTTTTAGCTACTTTATCTTCCTGCTTCTTTGAAAAATATCTAGTAGGTTTAGAATCTATATCCCTTTTCAAATAAACACCTCACTATTCTATCTAAATTGTGTCTTATATTTATAGTATTAATTATCATATAACCATTAGAAGAATAACACTCCCTTAAATCTTTACATATCTCACTAGTTATATTATTATCCCCGTCCATAATACATACTAAAAAGTCATTCCCTAATTGTATCTTAAAAAATTCTTCTCTCGGTTTTTGATATACATACATCACTACCTCTCCCATTTCAAATTTCTTAGTAGTCTCATTAGTTATTAAATCCTTTAATATCACCTTGAAAACCTCCCTAATTTCTTTCTTAAATATCCTACTTTTCTAGAAGCATAAGACCTAGAAATACCTAATATCACAGCAATTTCATGATGTTTATATCCACTAATCAAATATTTAGCTATTAGTTTATCTTCATCGCTTAATTTAGAAAGTTTAATTTTAACATCTATCCATTCAGTTATAGCATTCCAATCAGTCTTATTAGATGGTATCATATCTTGTACTTCAATAGTACTACCATCACTAGCTTCTAATACCCTATTACCTGAAGTTACCTTACTAAGATACCTTCTTTTACTGGAATTCTTTCTTCCTACAGCCCGTAGCCACTCATTACTCATCTCGTTTAATATATAAGTGTATAAAAAATTCATTGCCAAGCCTATTGGATTTTTAACATATTCTTTAATTCCTTTATATAATCCATACTCCCCACAAGCTACAAGGTCTTCTTGCATCCACTTCGCTTTAAAATATTTATTATAAACATCATATACAACATTATGATACTTATTGTATAGCTCTACTGTTGTTAGAGTTTCATCTTCATGACCTTTATAATCTTTCATATAAATTCCTTCTTACTCATTTAAATTGAAGTCCACTACATAATCATCACTATTATTCACATCTCCAAATACTTCTTCTAAAATGGTTACTCCTTCTTTCATTGATTCAACCTCGCTATTTGAGTAAATTATATTACCCTCTCCATCTTTAACAATTACATGATACATAATCAATTCCTCCATTTCCTTTACTTTATACTTATAATATAGATTCTAATTATAAATTGTTCACTCTAAATTTAAAAAAAATAAGGAGTGATTTCTCACTCCTTTGTTTAATTCACTCCAGTACTTCCGTATCCCCCTCTAGATTCTTCATCTAATTCTTTTACTTCTTCATAGGAGAAATTATGAGTATATACAGGAACTGGTTCAAATTGTAATATTCTATCCCCGTAATTTATTACTCCCTCTCTAGTACAATACATCATCGCACACCACTCATCCTTAGACCCACAATAACTATTATCTATAATACCAACACTATTGGTTAATATAAATCCGTAGTTCTTGAATGTAGAACTTCTAGGATATACATTAGCTTTATACCCTTCGGGTAATTTCATTCCCACCCCAAGTTTAAAGAATAGGACATCATCATTATGGTAGTGATATGGAAACTCTACTTCTTCTTTATCTTTCATAGGTAATCCACTATGACTTTTCATAAGATAGACTTTACTTACCCTTAAATCAATACAATCACCTTTTTCAGTTACTTCTAATTTAGGTAAATTAGTATCAAAATATTTAACTTCTACGGTGTCAGTAAAAATGGAATCTTCCTCAACTACTACAATATCGCTGGTACTTACAAATTGGTAAAGTCCTGAATCATTTAAAAATAGAACTCCACCTTCAAACGAACTTAAAGATTCATAAGTCTTGCCTATAGTATAACCATATGCGTATTCCAATACCTTATCAATATAAAATCTCATTTAATTATCCTCCTTATTTCCTTTAAACTTAATACAATTTATTCTATAGTCTAATACTTTCTTCACACTATTAGCCACCAATATAGCATGTTCTATCTTGAGTTTTAATTTTTTATATGCCCTATCGTATGCAACTTCTATAAAAGTCTCTTGCAAAGCTACAGTAAATGCTTCACTTGATTTATCTTTTACAGTCCCCATTGCTTTCATATATGCATCCGCATATACTTCTTTTTTCATTGCTGAAGCGGTATCTTTTTCTGCCCCCAAACTTTCCAATCCGTTTCCACTAAAGTATATATACGTAGGAATTAGAGAAGTATAGTATAGTAACTGGGCATCCGTTAAATTATCACTATTCTCTAATAACCCTTTCATATTATTAATGATATCGTCTAGTTCCTTACTATATTTATTTACAATCGTATCTACTATTTTGTTTAGTGTTCTACTATCGAATTCTACTTTTCTCTTTATTGTTCTTGCTTGACTATCATCTATACTATTTAATTTTCTTATCTCTTCTTCATCAAATTTTTCAGCCATTTATTCCTCCTCGAAATCAATAAATTCATGTTTAAACTCTCTTAGGTCTTCGATAGTCTTCATACCGTTAATTCTAAACCTAGTTCTCCTCTTACTTCCGTCTACTTTATACGCATATTTTTCGCACATGTCCATATTTATTGACTTCTTACCATTAGCTTTAAATAAATTTATTACATCAATTGGAACGAAATATATTGTCCCAAATGTGTAGAAGTTTACTAATACCCCAGCTACTACTCCTTTATTTTCAGCCCATTTACTTAACCCCTCTACTTGGTTAGGTCTTATCTTAGCGAAGTCCAATCTCTTATCTTGTACTGCTTTAAGTTCAAAACAATAGAAGTTTGGGTAAGAATAAATTACGAAATCACAAGGAGTTGATACCCCCGAAAATCCGTTGGTAGTATCATAGAGTCTCATTAAACCTTTCTCATACTTAGTACCCTTAAAACTAGACTTAAAGTCCTCTTCGAAATCTTTTCCTCTATAATTGCCCATTTTACTCCTCCTCTTTAGGATTATAATCCTTACGACATAATTCTTTATAATCACAATATTGACATTTATCTTTTTCTTTAGGAGGTAATTCCCCTCTATTTAAATACTCTTCTACATCTGCAATCTTATTAGCTATTTGTAGTTTATCCTCTTGAGTTACATGATATAAAAATCCTTTATGAGATAATACTCCACGGTCTTCATATAAAAATAAAATATCATCTATACCTAATCCCATACTATAACATGTTGCCTGCATTTTATGTTTATCTATTACATCAGTTAATTTATTAAATATAAAACTTGCACATGTTTTAATTTCTAAAATATATATCTTTCCTTTAAACTCTATTATTCCATCACATAGGTAACTAAGTTGATAAATTTCATTAAATAATTTAACTTCATTTCCCTTACGTTCTTTAACTATAGTTTTATATTTCTCTTCTATATTATTTTCCTCTATATATTTTATAGGGTCTACCCATTTTATCTCGCCGTAATTTTCTTCCGACATCTTAATTATATAATTTTGAATTTGTTCATGTCTCCAACTACCACTTGCACATATAGAAATACTTTGTTGAGTAGCATCTTCTTTACCCTCGACTCCACATCTTAGATAGTATAAATCTCTCTTACATGAATATATTCCACTAGGTTTATAGTAGTTAGAACCATGTTTTATTAAGTCCTCTTGACTTACTATATAATCATCTAACTTTCTTACAAATTGTTCCCCTACATCTCCTAATCCGTTCATAAATAGTTTTCCTAACTTCTTAGCTATTGTAATCACTCTCCTTAATATTAGGTACTCTACCTCTCCCCCAAGATTTAGAGTACCTTATTTTAATTACTCACATGTAGCCATAACTATTTTTACATGAGGTTGTTCTAATGTTACGAATTGATCTTCTACAAAACCTAAATTTACTTCTTCTTGTGATAATGCTGTTAATAATTCTTTTAAGTTTATAGAATTTATTCCGACTTCTATAAATTCATTTAATTTTTCTACTACATGAATTTCCTCAAATGACCCTTCAAAAGTTTCAAATTGAATTGTATTACCTTCTGCTATCATAGAACACTCGTATTTATCAAACGGACTTATAAACAATGAAATTCTTTCTAGTGCTTTAATAGCTACACTCTTATTAATTTTGCAATTATTTACAACATTATTAAACTGTTCTAATATACTAGAAGTATCTGGATAAGTTTCTTTTCCTTCTAATTCGTTACCGAATATCTTAGTTGTTTCACCCTCTATATAAATTTGACCTTCGTTATATCTAACTACTACATCTAAATCAGTAATTGTTCCAATAAGAGCTACTAATTCTTTAGATAGTAAGATATCTTCCATACTCTTTACTCTATCATTAAAACATATTCTTTTTCCATCGGTAGTTACTACCCCATCAGAAGTCATAAGATAACCGTTTAAGGCTCCCCCACTTGGAGATGTAGATACAGCAGATTTATTTACTATACCAATAGATTTAATATCATCTATTCCAACTTTAAATCCTTCCACGGTATCAAATTTAGAATAATTTGGAGTAGGATAACTTTCTCCGACATATATTGGAATCTTATATTTTCCATTCCCTTCTAATACCACGTGATCTACAGCTACATTTATATCTACCATCTCTTTAGTAGTTTTATCTATGATTTTAGCGAATGTTTCTGCTTGTATTATTACGTTTATATCTTCACATTCTTCTTTAACACTTGCTTCTATATAATTAACTCCATCAGTTGCTACTATACTTAACTTTCCATTTTCTCCTACTAAATTATAATATTCTGTTATCCCTAAGTTCTTATTAGTCCCCATCTTTGAAACTTTTTTAATTAAATTTTGAAGTACTATTGTCTTAATTTGCATTAATTATCCTCCTCATCATTCATACTTTTTAAACTTTGTTCAACTTGATATCTATAAACTGTGTTATACCAACAATCATAACAATTATTAACATCATGACAACTAGGTTGAAATTTAGCTAATTTCTTATGAACTTCTTCCGGACATTCATAAGCTACCATTTGTAAAAAATCTTCAATTTGATCTACACTAGGTTTAAACATCTTTTACCTCCCATATTCTATGAATTACTTCTCTACCACAATCCCATGTATCATATAAATGATTATTTATTACTACTGTAAGATGGTCTTTGGTTTCTACTAAATAAGTTCCACTTTTAAAGTATTCATGGTTATATAAATCGTCTACTCTTGCCTTTTTTCTTCCTACTTTAAACGACTCTAATTCAATACAACCCATTTCTTCTAAATATCCCGAATAAGATTCTGGATAATTAAACAACCACCCTTGTTTTTCCATTAAAGCATGAAAAGTTAATTCTTGATAAGCTATATAATAATCTTTATCAAAAGCTAAACTTACCGCTCTAACTACACAGTCTCTTATGTTTCTAGCTTTAGGATTTGCGTTGTAGCTAATATAAAACATTTATTCTCCCTCCTCTCTCCTTATACTTATAATATAGAATTTGGAGGGAAAATGTTCACTCTAATATAAATTTTCTTTTGTATCTAATTTTCCATTATCATATAATTCAATTAATTCGTCTGGTGCATAATCCTTACCATACCAACGTAGATTACAAGTAACATCTACTGGAAATGGAATCTTACAATCTGGTATTGCATTACTCATTGTATCTGCAAGTATCTCACTACATCTTTTTATATTTTGAATAGGACATTGACATATAATTTCCGAAAATAGTAACTTCATAAACATAAAATTATTCTTTAAATTTCCAAATATACCCCTTGTAGAAATCTCTCTTATTGTGAAGACATTGACTTATATTCTGTACATTGCCTTGAATATATCGTGCTGCATCTGATATAGAGTTGAAATCCTTTATATGATTTCCAGTCTTATCATACATAGATATAGGTTTAGATGTCTTTCCTTTAAGGGACTTTCTTTGATTCTCTTTGGTTACACTATTATTGCTGTTTTCTTCGGGAGTAGTCCATCTTAAATTATCTACTTTATTATTTTTAGGATTCCCGTCTATATGATCTACTTGAGACTTATTAGTAGGGTTTGGTATAAAATATAGGGCTACTAACCTATGAACCTTATATTTTTTACCGTCAAACTCTCCCCCTCTAATAGTTATATATAAATAACCCCCGAAAGTTTCATATTGTTTTAATAATTTACCTTTATATTTATGACCATTAGTAACCCTATCTAAACTTCTAACGTTACCTAGATTACTTACTTCATAGTATTCTGATATACCTTTAAGAACTCGCCATTCCTCTCTCATTTCCCATCCTTCCTATGAAGTTACTATTTAGTTGTTATTAACCTATAGCTTTTTATCTATAGCTCTGGAGGTTTCCCCCATTTTCATCGGCATGTCCTTTCATGCCCAGTCTAGCATATATTTTCACCCTAGTTTAGGGGTCGGACACTCTTGGAAGTATTATATTCTCATAAGAGTTTCAACTTCTATGCGTTACGGTACATAAACCTTTTAAAGTTTCTTAACTGTTACCTCGGTATTAGCAGATTAAAGCCTCCACCGATTTTGCCCGATTTTCTAAATAGATGTTACCACCTATTCACGACAAAACTTTATCGTGTATAATTAATATGATTCGTCCTCCTAATTCCCTAAATTCTTTATTATTAAAAATCTTAACCAATGCAATTTTAGTTTGAGTTCCTGCAGACCCCTGTATTCTTGAATTAACACATTGTCTTTCAGCATCAGCAACTACCTTACTATTATCTACAATTTTATACCCCATACTTGCAGCCTCTTCATAAACTTTCTTCTTTTGACTATACCATCTACAACCATTAATTTTATCTACAAAGTAATACCATGTCTCATCATCTACATAAGTAAGGTCTTCATCATCTATATCCATTAGAGGATTATAATTAGGTAATTTAGTTACATCTTCTACTACCACATCTATTTTAGGTAATAACATATCAGGTAATCTCCTTTTTCTTCCCCATCTATCTTCTACATAGCCATATTCTCTCGCAAAGTCTTGACTATCTTCTATAAATTTAGGTATTCCCGGGAAAGATTTAAACACCTTATCTTGTATCTCTTGAGCTTCTTCTGTAGATTTATTTATTTGTTCTGCAATACTTGCAATACCTCTGCCGTAATTTATCCCCAATACTATCGATTTTGCTTGACTTCTTCTCTCTTTATATTCTTTTGGATTCTTACTACCGTCTGCAGCAAATTCGCAACATTCTTCGTATGTTTTATCAAAGGCAAGACTAGCTATAGTAGAATATAAATCTTTTCCCTCTATATATGATTTAATCATATTTTCATCTTTGCACATATCCGCCATCAGTCTAACCTCTTGACCTGAAAAGTCTCCTCCAAACATACAATATCCTTCGGGAACAGTAAACATCTTTCTTATTTCAGTATTATGACTAGGGATCTGCTGTAAATTTGGTGATGAACTACTCATCCTACCTGTTTTTGCTCCAATAGGATTAAAATTTGTGTGTATCTTCCCTGTAGTTTTTCTTACTTCTTGAGGAAGAGTAATTAAAAACGCAGACATTAATTTATCTAACTTTCTATACTCTTGTAGTAGTTCAGCTAGTCTATAACTCTTTGCTAATACTTTTAATTCATCTTTTCCTGTACCTCTCGGATTCTTTTTATCTCCGTTATCCCACCCCAATATATCATAAAATAGTTCTGCTAATTGTGTAGGACTTCCGAAGTTTATAGGAGCATCTAATTTACTCTTGTGAGTTTTCTTATATTCATCTATCTTTTCTTTATATTGTTTTACCTCCTCATTTATTTCTAACTTTATATCATCTAGTTGTTTTTGATATTTTAATCTTAATACCTCAGCATATTCTTTATCTAAAACTACCCCTGTGTTTTCTACATCACTAACAACTTCCAACATAGGTATTTCTACCTCTCTAAATAATTTATATACTTTAGACATAGTAGGTCTTTCCATAATCTTCTTTTGAAATCTATATAATTGAAATGTTTTTACAGGGTCTTCTGCTGCATACAAATAAGCTATATCTAATGGTACATTTATAAACGATACCTTGTCAAATAAGGTATTAAATGTTGCTATTGGCTGACTCTCTTCTTCCTCTTTTACAGGTTTACAATATTTATCCCACAAATATTTTAATCCATGGGGTTCATTCTCATTTAACAACCACCCACCAGTTAAAGTGTCCCAGTATATAGGAAAATCTACTCCTAAATACCATTTACATACATGTTTATCAAACACTCCGTTATGTGTTATAAATTTACATTTAGAATCAGCTAATCGTTTTAATCCTTTAGCTACTACTTCTACACTTAATTGATCTTGAATCTTATTTCCTGTCATATATGAAATATGATTAATTGGGATATAACAACCCTTTTGGGATTCTGAATATAAACATAGCCCCGCTATTTTACCCTCCATCCAATCTAATGAAGCTGTTTCAGTATCTAGTCCCACATATACATCTTCAATACATTTATCTATATATTTATTATATTCATCTTCATTTGTAATACATATTAGTTCATCTTTTAGATGCCCTAATAATCTTTCTACGGTACTTCTAGCTAAATCTATCTTCCCCGAAATTGTATTAGTTTCTCCTTTTACTACAAAATCTTCAGTTGGTTTACTCTCCTGTCTTCTCCTCCTACTCCTTGAATGACCACTACTAGTGTTTCCTCCAAAAAGACTTCTTTGAGCCATTACATCATCTCCTCTCCTTTTATAATATAGAAAAAGGGGAGTGAATTGTTCACTCCCTTAGACCCATTTTTTAATTCTATTTTATATTATCTTTATTAATATATTGAAAATTAGGTGAAAATGGGGATGATTTTCTTTCAAATCTTTTATTATAAAACTCTTCTACTGTTGTACAACCCTCTGTCCTATTAGAGGTAAATAATGAACTACATTTACAGTTTTTATAATTATCTAAATTATCTTTTACATCATCTAGATTATAATTACACCCATAACACTTAATTAATGATGTATTATTAAATTTAGTTGATTTTTTAATAAGTGGATCACCGCAACAACAATTACCACTTGAAATATAATGTAAGTCATTATCGGCTATACTAAAAGGAATGTTATAATAATTTAACTTTTCTATAAAATCTTTATATAAATTCAATCGTATTTCGGGTTTTAAATTTAATAAACCCATTTGTGTAAAATTATCTCGAGATATATTTAACAATTTCAATATATAATCTTTGTGTTCTTTATTTTGAGGTACAATTTTAATTCCCTCTATTGTAAAATAATCAGCGTCATGAAATAATTCAACTATATCAGTTTTTGTTATTGTAGGTAAAAAAGGTTGTACCCTTATTCCAACTTTAAAACCGTCTGCTTTTAAATCCTTATATAATTTATATCTTTTTTCTATTGGAGCAACATTAGGTTCAATGTCTTCTCTATTATCTAAATTCGTTACACTAAATTGAAATGAATGTAAATCAGGTCTTACATTTGCGTTATATAAATTATCTGATTTAGTGGAAAACAAAATATCAATATTATATTTGTTAGTTATATCTATCATATTTTTTGTAATATGAAGATTATTTTCTATTGGTTGAAAGGGGTCGCTCATACCCCCACAATGCCACGTTATTCTATCTAATAATAAATTGTCTAAAAAATTATCTTCTTTATAGACATTTTTATTATACATGTTATCTAATTTATTACTTAACCAAGTTAAGTTTGCTACTTGTACTATTTTTTCAAATTCCATTATAACTCTATAATTAGCAAAACAATATTTACACCCAAATGAACACATTTTGTAGGTATCTACTCGTAAGGGTAGACCACATATTGCAAATTTACTACTAACATTTAAAGGATTAAATTTTTTATATTCCATTTCTCGTCTCCTTACTATATTTTCAAAAAGGAAGTGAGTTGTTCACTCCCTAAAATTTAATTTATCTTTTTATAAACTTTCTTGATTGCTTCTTTTTTTGCTATTCTTGTAATAGTGGTATTAGAAGATAAGCTTAAAACGTATATAAAGTCATCTACACTTTTATAAATACTTGTTACAAATGCATAACTATTATTTTCCCCGAATTCTACTAAATCTCCTACTGCTATATCTAGTTCTTTAGATTTAATAGGATTAGAATTTGATGACTTATAATATTCTAATAAAGTATCATCATTTATGATTCTTAACATATCATCAGATGTTATATCACTTACATAATTAGAACTAGTGTCTACTTTATCGTTCTCCTCATCATAAGGTGCTAAAGTCCAAGTATCTTCTTCATCCCCTCTTATTAATATATAAACATCTCCGTAAAATGGGGATTTAATTATTTCTGTAAGCATTCTTACATTTTTATATAAATCCCCTTCTTTTAAATATAACATATCTATTTATCCCTCCCACTATTTTTCCACTCTAAGTATAATAAACAATAACCTATTATATCTCGTACTGTATCATCTATACTTTCATCTTTCACTTCTTGAGTTTTATTATTTATTGTTAGAGATTTTAATCTATTTATTTTATCTGAAATTCTTATAAAGAATGCTACATCTCCGTATTCCTCATATGTTTGAGTTGCACTATTTCCATAATCATTATTTTTCTTCTCTAAAAGAGATACTATCTCATTAACAACTCTTCTCATATTTTCAAATCTATCACAATCTTCTGATTCTGTATAGTGACTCCCGTCATAGCACACCTTACAAGGAAAATCCTCATAAGATAAATCTCTGTGTTTACATGTATCACAATCACTCATTTAAAAATCCCTCCATATATAATAAAAAAATATCGTATCAAATAAACTATAGTAAACAATTCAAATAAAAATATTATAAATGATACTATTCTATCATTTGGTTTATTCTTCATGAACATAGCAAATAAATAGGATATAGACCATAAAGTATTTACTACAATTATTACTCCTAAAAATATTAAATTCGCCACTATATAAACCTCCTATAAATAGGGGAAGATTTCTCCTCCCCACCCTATATTTTAGTAAATATCCTCATCTCCACGTTGAGGTCTTTGGTTTCTTTGTGGTCTTTGATTTCTTTCTCTATCCTCATTTCTTCTAGAATCTCTTCTCTCTACATGAGAATCTTGTTCCCCTGCTACTCTATAAGTTCCATTAATTATTTTTTCCATATCTTCTTCATTTGCTTCTATTATTAACTTACTAGTTAAATCTTGTTTTTCTGGAAAATCCTCTAAAGTTTTTCCATCTGAATTATATGGATAAAATGAATAAGTTGTTGATTGACTTCCCTTCTTACCATTTCTTTCTATTTCTATTGTTTGTCCTACTAGACTTCCGAATCTATTTATTAAAGATTGAACTTTTGATACGAAAGTTCTTCCTCTTTCCCAAACTTGTAATTTATCTTCATCTTCATTATATAATTGTAAGAATAATTTTTCTTGTCTAGGATTTCCACTTTGGCATAAAGGACATTTATGTGTGTCCATTGTACCATCTTCTTGTACTGCTAGACAATCTACATATCTCTTTTTACCATTGATTTCTACTTGATGTACTAAGAAGTAATCTAAGTCGCTTCCATCTTCTTGGTCGTATAAAAGTCTTACTCTTGCTGTATCTCCGTCGTCTTTAAGTGAGAAAAATTCTGCTCCTTCTCCACCTGAATATTTTCCTGATTGATTAATGTTGATCTTTGCCATTCAATTTCACCTTTCCTTTTTAAAGTTTTATTTGTTTTATATTTATAATATAGAATTTATATAAATTTTGTTCACTCTAATTTTTTTTAATTTCTATCCATACAACTTCTTTGGTATAATATTACATCTGATTGTAATTCTCTATTCTCATCTTTAAGTAATCCTATTTCTCCATTTAAATTGTGGATAATAGAATTTAAATCCTTAATCAACTCATCTTTTTCTGCAAGTTCGTTATTTAATTCTTGCAAATCATCTTTAGCTAACTCTAATTGAGTTCTTAAATCATCTACATCATTATATAAATCATATATAGTTTCATCTCTAGTTTCTATTATTGACCTATAGTATTCATCTGAATGATACATATACACTCCCCCTTAATCCCCTACTCCAAAATATGCCATAAGTAAACAACACGAAATTGGAAATAGTGCTATTATTATAAATATGATAAAATCATTCATTTCTATCTCTTCCTATAAACTCATAGAAATAAGGTAACTCTTTACACATATTTACGAAATCCTTACTCCATGAATACATCTTATGGAATTCTCTTTGGTTTAACATTGTCTTGAATTGAAGATAATTAGTTGATACTCTTCGGGTTAATTCAATTCCCTCTGGGCAATTATGAATTACCTTATAAAAATTTTCTTTAGTTGGGTTAGTATTATAATCAGCTATCTTTTCTTTCAATATCTCTATACTTCTAGGGTCTACGTGTTCACTAAACATTGATGGTAAATCTTCAAATTTACATAGACAATGCATAGTACTCATACTACTTATAGTGTCTTGAAAACTATATCTTTCCCATTGTAACCAAAAACTTTGGTCTGCTTTTATATTTACATTTACTAATATCCCCTTCAAATATGAGTCGTGCCCAGAGCCTTGTACTGCTCCTCCTAGATTTAATACTCTTCTTATAGCATTAGAAACTATTTTCCAATATTCGGAGTAATTATCCCTTTCCTCTTTTGGCTTCATAGCCTTTTCTATAACTTTATCTATCCCGTATATTTCTAAATAACTAGACACTATATAACTTTCATCCCTAAATTCTTCGGGAGTATATTCTCTCTTTTTCATAGGTAATCCACTAGCTACTATACTTTCTGCTATATCATATACTCTTAGTCCATAATACTTCATTATTTTTCCTCCCTTTTCTTAATAAAATGATTAATTACTTTGTGAAGTCCTCCCACTCCCCTAAAATAGAATGATATTCCTATCAATGATATAATGAGTATAAATAATACCATCTCTCCAATCACTTCTATTACCTCCTCTCTATCTCTTATACTTATAATATAGAAAAAGGGGAGTGATTGTTCACTCCCCTAATAAAATTAATGTTTAATTTTTTTCCAAGAATCACAATAAGGCCTAGCATAAAATAAAGTATTTGCATTTGGATGTTGTCTTATTAAATCCATATAGCTATAAATTACATCATCTGGATTATTAAATACTGCCCATCTCTCTTTAAACGAATCATGTGATTCTGCCCATAACACACATCTACTCTCGTCAGTTCCTTGTGAATTTTCAGTACCTACTATCATTACTTTTTGGTATTCTTCCAATAAAGATTTTTCAGTAAATATTACTTCCCCATACTGAAATAAATGTGGAAATGCTTGAAGAGTATTTGTAAAGAAATCGCACCCTTCACGAGGAAGTTCTATGTGTTTACAAGCATCCCATCTTAGACCCGTTACCCCGCACTTAATAAGTTCTTTTATAAGTTCTCTCACACATCCTTGATAAGTGTGATTCCACATATCTAATGTAGGAAGTCCTCCAATCCTATAATGTGTATTTTGATAGCGGTCAAAATAATTAGTAACTACTCGGTTTTCATCATATAGAAACCTAAACAATCTACTCTTTCCTAAATCTGTTGTAGTATGATGTGTTACTATATCTACTATAAGTCCAATCTCTACTGTTTTACATCTACTTCCCAATTGTTCCAAGTCTTTCTTACTAGCTATAATATTACCAATATCTAAACTTATAGGTTGATATCTATCCCACCCATAAGTTATTCCTCTATCTTCTTGAACAGGACTAATTTGTATATCAGTAAATCCACAATCTTTTGCTTTAAATAGTACTTCGTAAGTTATATCTGTTGCTTTCCAATCGCATAAATGTAAAATTCTATGAACCATAATTTAAATATCTCCTATCCTTTAAATACTTATATAGTATAATATGATAAAAGGAGGAAAAATATTCCTCCTTATCTTAGTAATCTATACCCCTTTTGTAAATTTGTTGGTTTGATGTTGCTAAGGTTATTCCATATTGTATATTATTACTACATTTTAGTTCTTCTTCATATCTTCCACACTTTATATAATCACATAGATGTCTTAATACAGGATGTATTGATTCTAAATCATATCTAGTATATACCCAAACTTCCTTACCTGTTGAATGTAAGTCTTGTAAAAATTCAAGTATTTCAGAATAAGGGTCATCAAAAGGCTCTCCCCCAAAAACCTCTATACGGTCTATAAGTTCATCAAAATCTCTTATCTTATCGAATACACTTTGTCTATAATCTTTCCAAGAAGTTCCTTGATTAAATTCCCACGTTTCAGGATTATGACACCCCCTACAATGAGGGCCTCTACAACCACTTTTATAAATTTCTAAAGATTTTCTTTTTAGCGTATATTGAGTTCCTATAATCCTCACTTAAACCACCTCTATATATTCTTATAGAACTGTCTATTAGGAATATCTATTTCTCTTCTTACTTTATGTGCGTTCTTAGTATTTACAAGAAATCCGACTATGCGTGTGTAGTTATCAGTTATTTTAGAGTTACATATAGGACATATATCTCTCTTACCTACAGTCATATGACCTTGTTCACATTTTTGTAACATATAGTTTACGGCATGATATACTACTCCCATTTTTACAGTAGAATTTATTAAATCTACTAATTGATCCACATCTTCTATTTGTTGTTCTACATTTAAATGGGCTATTGCTCCCCCACTAAAATGAGAATCGAATAATCCTTGTAATTTAATTCTATCTAACATATCTGCTTGAGTTATTAGAGGTATAAATTGGTTAGAATATAAATCATAGTCTAAGTTTATACCCATAAAATGGTCTTTAGCTGCAGCTTTAATTGCAGAACTCTCTGAAGGTGTTTGTTCGCAATTATGTGCATATTTCATTTCTGCATCGTATTTATCATTTATAGAGTTTACTAAGTTTAATATTTTCAATACTATATCTTGACCTTCTTTTGTTAGAATATCGTACCCCAATATTTCTACAGCTTCGTTTATTCCGTTTAATCCTGTTGTTGCATATTGTTTTTGAAGATTCATAAATCCATAATCGTATAGAGGTAATGCGTGTACAGCTATTCTCTTTTTAATAAGTTCTCTTTTTGCATTATTTATTTTTACAGACATGTTAACTAATTGTTCCAATCTAGTTAAAAAGTCTTCCACATTCCCAAAACTGTCATGTGCCGCTCTTGGTAAGTTTAATGTAACTACTCCAAAACTACCAATTTGTGTTGATGCTCCTCCGAAACTATTTGTATATCCTATATATTGATTGTCCTTATTACTTCTTAATCTACAACAACTAGATAATGTTCCTGTAGTTCCTGCATAAATATTCATAAATGCGAATTTCATATTCTTTTCACTCATATGTCTTAAAAATTCTTGGTCTTTGATATTATTATTCTCATCCACACATAAACATAATGTAGTTACAGGGAATGTTGGAGTTGTTCTAGTTAGTTCTTCATTCATCATATCAACAAATAAATCTTGTAGTTGTTGTAACAATTCTATATCTGGAGTACTTCCGTCTGGGAATATATAATCATCTTTTAATGATTCTAAAAATTCTCTATCATATATTGATATATTGTAGAATCCAGACTGTAATCCTCCTCTAAATGGTTGATTCATTGAATAAATTAATGATTGAATCTCTTGTTTAACTTGTCTCCACACATACTCTGGGTTACTTGGTAATAATTCTAATTCTTTCTTTACATAATAACTCATTACTATTAGTAAATCCGCAACACCTACTGCACCTAATACTTGATTACTTGCATATGCTGTAAAGTGTACTAGTTGACCACAAAAACTTGATAGATATTTTGGAGGTTTTGAATCTACCTTTTTAACAAATGGCAATCCTTTAGTCATTACATCATATGCTGAAAAATTATAGCAGTATGGTTTTTGTACTCCACTTAAATCGTTAATATAAAAATCTCCTAGTATTTGACCTTCTACTGCTTCTTTAGCAAATTGTTCTCCATAAAGTTTTGTAAGTTCTTTCCATAATAAGTATAGTGAATTTAATCTAAATAAAGGTTTTACTGATTCATTTTCATAAGCTACTACTGTTACATCATCTACATTTGCATTTGCATCTACTGATTCATCTGCAACATTTTCAGAATTAGAAAAGAATTTTTTTCCGTATTCGGATATATCTAATTGTTTTCCTATCCCTTCTAAATCAAATATTTCTTCCCCGTAATTATTTGCAATCTCCTCTAATATTTTATCAAATTTAGCATCGTAGTTTAGTTTAGCAAACATCTATAATCCTCCTATTTCATTAAATCTTGTAATGTAGTTATCTCACCATCTAATAATAGTATTGGGAATGACCCATGACCAGCTTTTCTAGCTAACTCAAAATAGTAATCTTGTTCTACTTGAGATAATTCTTCATATTGTATATATTGATACCTTATACCTTTGTTATTTAATATAGTTTTAGTCATTGCACATCTGTTGCAATTATAAGTCCCTATTAGTTGTAACATACTCAACACTCCTTTCCTAGTATACTTATAATATAGAATTAATTAAGTAAATGTTCACTTTAAATTAAGATAAATTAAAAAGTCCTACAATATGTTGTAGGACTTGTCTAACTTATATACTATATAAAGAATTTTGTAATTTTTCTCTTATTCTTTTCTTCATGTTAGCTATACTTGAACGACCAACCCCAAGAATCTTAGCCACTTCTACATCTTTTAAAGATGGGTTTTCTATTAGAATAGATAAGAAATTCTTTTGTGCTGAACTTAAATTTAAAGATTCAATTAATGAGTTTAATTCCATATCTTCATGTGAATCTTCTACACTTGTTGCTAAAGCTATCTCTTTATTTATTTCAGATATTTCAGGAGAGTTCTCTTTACATTCTAATACACTTTCAAATCTTGTAGATTTTAGAATTGCAACCATGTCCCCTTTTCTAACAGATTGTGCATAATATCTAACTTCATTATATATAACATTAGTCATATATGGAATTAACTTATTTCCTCTAGTTATATCAAAATTAACCATAGCTGTATCTATTGACCCTAATATTACTGAATCTATATCATCTTCGTTTAATATAGTTGAAAACTTGCTTACTTTTGATCTAAATAAACTATAGTTTGTACAATAAATATACGCAATAACTTCATTTTTATAATATAAATCATTATAGTATTCTAATAATCCCTTATCATCTTTCCCTCCGTTATATTCTCTTGCTAAAGTTTTTAAAGTGTTTAAAGTTGTACTCATGGTAAATTACCTCCCAAAAATTTAAATTTTTAATATATTAATATTATATGATAATATTTATAACTTGTCTACACTTTTTGGAAAAATTTTTGAATAAATTTTTCTTATCTTGGAAATACTAAGTAGTTGTTTTATATTATAAATATACTATGGTAATCTTAAAATAATTCCTATTTTATAAAATTTTTATAAAAAAATTAGTAGTCCATCCCCCCGAATTGACTACTAATTTAAATACTAATTCTTTATTTTACAAACTTTTAATTTAGCTTCGCTTAATTGTTGTCTTAATTCTAAGAATGTCTTTACATATAAGTTTGTCTTATTAGTTATCCCTTTATTGTATTTACCACTATTTAAATCTATCATAGTGATTGTTTTCTTATAATCTAGTGCAAGTTTTAATTGAGATAATTTCATTTTTGTTCCTACCCCACTTACTTCCACCGTATTATCTCCTAGTAAATACTTAATTTGATAATCTTTAAATTTCCACCCTATTGCTTTTTCTACCTTTGGTATTAATGTTACATCAATCATTTCTTATTCCTCCATATCTATTTATTATACTTATAATATATAATTACTTTCTTATTTGTTCACTCTTGTATTTCAATAATTTCTTCGCTCTTTGGTATTTTTAATAAATTATAAATATTGATTCCCCTACATGATCTCCCCGTCAATTTTATATCTCTAGGGTCTAGGTTATAAGTTTTCTTTAGTCCTAATCTAGTTTTTGTTATAATACACATCTAGTATTCTCTCCTTTACATTCTTAGCTATATAGTACATTAATTGAGGAGGTACACTTCTTCCTATTCTTGCATGTTGTTCCTCTTGATTTCCTATTAATTTAAAATCATCTGGAAATGTTTGTAGTCTTCTCTCCTCCATTAAATTAAGGAATCTATCTTCTAGTGGATGTCTATATCTATCCTTATGAGCCTTTAATGTAGGACATGGAGTATTCCAATAATCTCTAAATACTTGAGCCCTATATAATTTTTCCCCATGTTTCTTTTCCCACTCTTCTATTTCTTTATATCCACATTGAGGCCCCAATTCTTTCATGGCGGTAACATACTTACCAGTCTTCCAATTAGGTACTTCACTTCCAGTACCTAATAAATCTTCTATTGCATCTTTTGTAGTTATTGTTCCTCCTACAGATAGAGGAAAAGATGGGTTTATTTTTAAATCTCTTCTTACTCCTATAAATATTAATCTTTCCCTATGTTGAGGGACTTGATAGTTTTGTGCGTCTAATATTTTACAATCTACGTTATATCCAATTTTTCTAAATCTCTTACGGATAGAATAAAGAACATCTGCTACTTCTCCTTGACTTAATCCCTTTACATTTTCACATATAAATACTTTAGGTTTTAATTCATATACTAATCTTGTATACTCATCAAATAAATCGTCTGTTTTTTGCATTATCCCATCATATAAGTGTTCTTTCCCCCACAATCTTTCTCTAGCACCTTCGGTAGAATAACTACAACATGGAGGAGAGCCATTAAGAACATCTATATCACCTACTTTTAAATTAGTAAGGGAAAGTATATCCTCTCCCCTAACCCCTCTTATATCTCTTTCTAGGAGAATTGTATTAGGGTGATTTAATCTATAAGTTTCTGCTGATATAGGAATTATCTCATTAGCTAATACTACATTAAACCCAGCTTTCCTCAATCCCATACAACTTCCTCCAGCCCCTGCAAATAAAGATATTGCAGTATATCCGTTATATGGAATCTTTTCTAATTCCTCTAATGTCTCAAAAGTTTTCATTAATCTACCTCCTTGCATTTATCTAATACATTTACACATACATGTCTTACTACCTCTTCCATTACAGCTGGACATACAGCCCTTCCTAATCGTTCTAAATTCTTCCACGGTGATGGATTATCTAATATGAAATCATCTGGAAATCCCATAAGTCTTTGACACTCTCTTACACTCATCCATCTATTTAATATCGGGTGCATTATAGCATGTTGCGCACCTATAGTATAAGAGGGGACATCCCATTTATCTCTTCTAAAAGAAGATTCAAATATAGTGGGATAATATTTTTCTTTAATCTCATGTATCTCTTTCCGTCCAGCTAATGGGGGTAGGTATTTATTTACCATCTCATATAATCTTGTTCCCTCACTATAAAATGGTAAATCTCCTACTTTATCATCCATAAATTCCTCTATGGCATCTCTACAAGTCATATACTTTCCATTTCCTTGAGGGAATGTAGGACTTATTGCTAAATCTTTTCTTACCCCAATAAATATAAGTCTTTCTCTCTTTTGAGGTACTCCGAAATTACTTGCATCTAATACCTTACAATCAATTTTATATCCAATCTTCCTAAACTCTTTTCTTATCTTTACTAGGACTTCCGAAGATTTTCCCATTGTTAACCCCTTTACATTTTCAGCTATTATTACTTTAGGTCTTATATCATTTACTATTCTTATAAATTCAAAGAATAAGTCATCTACTCTTTGTACCGTATCTGAATAATTCTTTTCTATTCCCCACCCATTCTCTTTTAGACCGTTCGCACTAAATCCACTACATGGAGGACTTCCGTAGACAATATCTACTTTAGCAACTCCCCCAAGTTTAAGTAAATCTTGTCCTGTTATATTTCTTATATCCTCTAATAGTACTGGAACTCCTTTATGATTCTTCTCATAACATTCTTTTGCTGCAGGTATAAATTCATTTACTGAAACTATTTTTACCCCTGCTGCTCTTACTCCCATACAACTTCCTCCAGCACCTACAAATAATCCTATTGCTGTATATCCGTTGTATGGTATTTGTTCTATCTCTTTCAAGTCTTTATAAGTTTTCAAGTTCTTTCACCTCCTATATTTATTATATAGAAAAAGGAGTGAAAAAGTTCACTCCTTAAATTTAACAATCTTCCCAAATACAATCGAATGTGTGTCTATCTAAGATTGATTTATAGTAACTATTATATACATGTTCAATATCTTCCCCATGTTCTTTATGACATTTTATATCTATATGAATTTTCCAAATATCCCATCCCATATTTACTCCTCCAAAAATTAAATTTAATATTTTTGAATAAACCCTTCTCGTACTCGCATCTCACCAAACGAATTTCGAACTAACCATACACTATTCCATCCACCTTTAGTTTTATTCCATATTGTACACAACTTAGAATCTTCCCCTAGTCCTAAAATTGGAATTAATTTACTCTCTAAATCGTCTAAATTCCTAGCTTCGATTTCACATTCATTAACATGTTTTGTACTAATATAAGAATACTCAAAATATTTAAACATATTTACCCCCTCAAAAAATCATTTATTTCTGTTACAGTTAAATGATCGTTATCTAATGCAAATAAATATTCTTCCATACACCCCACACTATTCTTCCAATCACCACACACTATTCTTCCAATCACCACACATTAATATTCCATCACATCTATCTAATAATTCTTTACAAGCTTCAATATCTTCCTCATAATTTCTATCCCCGTACAATCCTGCAAACATTAATACGGGAGATATGAATACATACTTTCCAGTATATGAAGAATTTAACATCTCTACTAAAGTTTTTATCCTCTTATAGTTAGTATATTGTCCTCCGAATGGGTGAGATACAAACAATACCCTCATATTCTACTCCTTTCAATATCCCTATAAATATCATTTAATATTCCTACACACGTTTTATAATTATTTACATTTATCTTAGGATTATTTGTTAGTAATTCCTCAAATAATTCTCTAGTCCCCGAATTTACTTGAAATGAACTAGGTTTTCTATATAACTCATAAGTCTCCAACTCATCTCTAAAAGCTAAATAAGTTTGATATTTAGTTTTAGGGGAAGTACATTCTTTATAACTCTTAGTATAGAAGAAATCCTTTACTTCTTGTACTCTATAGATATCTACAAATGTTATTCCCCAATTTGCAAACATTTGTTGAAAGTATATATAACTACCTCTTCTCAAATCATTTGTATCTATATATCTAGCTTCATTTAATTTCTTAATCCCGTTCTCTGATTTATCAGAACTCATCTTTCCATATGCTCTAGTATTAAATTGTAAATCATCAGCATTTAATCCAGTTAAAACTATCTTTTCTCGTACATAATGAGGAACATACTTCATTAATACTTGTGTTTGGACACATGTTTTAATATGATTTTTAAAATATTTATCCCCAAAATTATTATCTATAAGTACTCTGCAATCATCTAATAATGATTCAGAAGTAAACTTTAATGGAATTTCTACTAACTTTAAATCAAAAATATTAGCTATCTTTTTGCAAGATTTTAAATCTTCACTTTCATTTCCGTCTAAATAAAAGGTATAACAAGTAGGTTTTATTCCTATGTCTAGGCAAGAAAGAAGGACTGATAAACTATCTAGTCCTCCACTTAAAAGCAATCCTACTTTTCCATTATACCCCATAGTTACATTCAATACTGCAGTATCTAATATATCTCTAAGGTTATCCACAATTATTCCTCCTACTTCCTTAAAATCCAACCCTTAAAACACCCAATTTGCATAAATGGTATATAATCAAATCCACTCTTATGAAAAAGTTCTTCGTTCTCTAAAGAATTTAAAGGCTTCATCTTTCCTCTTAATGATAATGTCTTATCAAATAAACTATCTTTTGATAATCCATTTTCAAATTTCATTTCTTGGTATATTTCATCAAACATCTTTTGCATATGACCATCTTCTTGAATTATTTTCTCTACTACAACTACTGCCCCACCCTCTTTTAAACGAGAACGACATGTCTTTAATACTTTTAATCTATCCTCATAAGATAGGAATTGAAGAGTTAATACAATTGTTATAAAAGATAGTTCAGCAGAAGGGTCAGTCATATTGAAAAATTCAAGTATATCTCCAGTAAAAAAATTTGATTTAAAGTCTTTTACATTTGATCCAGCTATATTTATCATAGCTTCACTTTTATCTACCCCACACATATAAAAATCTCTATTTGGAAGCTTACGTTTTATATCTCTTAATAATGTTCCCGTACTACATCCTATATCTAAAATACTATCATTATCTTCGATATAAAACTCCGCTAGTCTTACTATATAATCATGAAACCACTCATACCCAGGTACTGAAGCTGATACATGGTTATCAAAATCTTTTGCAACACTTTCATTAAACTCCCAACTACATCTCTCCATATCCATAAGTTATACTCCTCCTATACTTCTCTACAATAAAAATCAGCTGAATAATACCAAGTTATCCAATCTCCATATGGAATAGTATCATATTCATTATGTTTAGCAATAGTATCTATAACGAATTTAGCATCTACTCCACGGTTTATTATTCCGTATTTAAAGAAACTTGAATTATTGTCCCTTATAGTCCAATAATATTCTCCCCCTTTTATAGGAATTCCCCCTCCCCCCTCATTATACACTTTAGTTATTTGTATTTTTACTAAATCAAACCTATCCATGAGATTTATTCATCCCCCTTTATTATTTTTTGAAGTTGGAATAACTTCTTCATATCCCTATAGAAAGTATCTAAATCATCTTCATTCTCGAAAAATAACTTAGCGGATTCTTTTCTATTTCCGTTTTCATCTTTACCTTGAGGTACATATTGAATTACTTTATAAGCTGTAAGTTCAAATCTTCCCATATAATTTGTACCACTCATAAATCCTACATTAAGTGTAGTCCTATCACTATTCTCAATTATACTCTTCTCTTGTTCTTCTTTAACTTCCTCTTTAGTTTCCTCTATAACTTCTTCTTTGACCTCTTCTTTAGATTCTTCGGAAACAATACCTACTTGTTCAAAAGCTTCTTTCATAGAATTAAACATATCATCGGATAGACTATTATCTACTCTATTTCCTTCATAGAAATTCTTATAATAATCATTTACGTAAGAACTTGCTGTATTATGAGATACCCCTAAATCTTTTGAAACTCTTTTAGCTATTTGATTCTTCGTTAAGTTACTAAATAATCTCTTATTTTCTTCACAGTATGTGTAAACTTGATCTCTAATTGTTGCCATTGTCTTTACACTCCTTTAATAACTCTTTTAACTTATTTTCTTCCTCTTCAGTTAATTTGTCATTAAACTTTCTAGTCCTTAACAGTTCTAAAATATCATTGTCAGTACTCATACCTATCTCCTATATCCTCGTTTGTAGTAATATATGTTATTACTACTGGAAACCATCCATTGTGTTTCCACAAATCTTTAAGAAAATGTTCCATATCATATATAGTACTAAACCAATAGTCAAAAGTAGATATTGTTGCTAAATACATTAAACATCTCCCACCTTCTTTGTTCCTATAACCCAATCATATTCTAACTCTAATATATCCTCATCATCTAAATCGTTTATATCTTTTTCTTCATCTATTACCCATTGTGGGTATATTATACTATGGATAATCTTAGTATTTTTTAATTGTTGATATATCTTCTGTGTCCCTAATTTCCCTGCTTTATCGGGGTCTAAAGAACATACTAAAGACCTACAATTTAAATAACCTAGAAGTTTATATTGTTCTCCTCCCCCTGTTCCCATTAATGCAACTGCAAGTTTTCCTACTTGCCAATACCTTATTGCATTTAATACCGACTCACATATGAATACTTCTTGTGAAGGATTGAATTGTAATTCTTGCAAACACTCATATAATCCCCAAATAAAATTGGTTTTTAATGAATCTTTTTCTTGTATATGGAATCTACCATTTACACTTCTTCTAGATATATAACCTACTCTACCTCGTAAATCTTTTACGGGGAATGTTAATGTTTTAGTTGAGTCATCATATCCTATATCGAAATATTCAATATAATCGTCATTTAAGTGTCTTTCATACATATAAGGGTGAAAATACCTATAACTATCTAAAACCTCTTCAGAGATTAAATAATCGGGTTCTCGCACCCTTGTAGTTAAATTACTCTTTAGTCTAATATGCGATATTTCATTTTCGGTAACTTTAAAATGTTTTCTTACCCAAGACATACCCGAAAATCCACCATCTTGTTTACCCAAACATTGAGAAATAAATTCAAATAGATTTCCCTTCTCCTTACAAGCAAAGCAGTTAAAAAATCCACTAGGTACTACCTTATCCCCCTTTTGAATAGGGTGGGTAGATATAGAAGAAGAGGGTCTATGTTCTCCATGATAAGGACAACAAACCATAATATAATCACTCTTATTAGATGTTTTACTATCTAATAAACCTTCTTGGATTAAAGTGTTTACTATATCCTCTACCTCACAATGTATAGATAATTCATTTACTACAATCATATTCCATCTCCTTACTTTTTATAACCTGTTACTGTTAAAATCACTAAAATGAATACCAAGAGTTTCCAACAAATGTCTAGTATCACAGCTTCAAAAGTCAATATTCCTGGTGTAATCATTTATCAACCCCTCCCTCTCCATTTCTTTATACTTATTATATAGAAGAAGAGAGTGGAAAGTTCACTCTCTTTAGTAATTAAAATAATTTTCTCTCTTTTCTATGACTAACACGTTCGCAAATTTCATCTATTCTATTCATAACTTTATCATCATAAGTAAGTTGTTCCCACCTCTTAACATGAAACTCGTAAAAGATACATTGTTTGATATTTTCATAATCATTGTTAACTCTTCTAATTCCAAGTTTTCTTTTTATATAACTAGTGTAATCAAATACAGTCTTACTTCTAATACCAACACACTCTTCAATTCTCTTAACATTGTTTGTTAACTCCCCTATCTGCTCTTGTTGTGTGTTTACAATATCTGTTAAAGAAGTTACTACTCCAGAACATATATCTTTTACTACACTCTCAATATTTACAAGAGACTTCATTCTAAAATAGTTCTTAACTAATTCCCTTTGAACCTCCCAGGCTAAATCATCTCTTAGAGATTTAACTATCATTAAATAGCCACTTTCAGTAATTAGATATGTCCCGCTATTATTTATTTCGGAAGTACGAATTTCGTACCCCTCAACATCTTTTGGTTTCACGAAGAAATAATCATTGCCTTCAATAAAGTGCCTCTTATTCTCATTGAAATTTCTCTTTGCTGTTCCTTCTTTTCTCTCATGTAACCTATCAATATCCTTGAATGTTACAACTCTTTGTCCTTTAAATTCTTTTACTGATAAATCTTTGTTATTGATTTGTATGTTGTTCTCCACAACGTTCAACTCCTCTCGAATATCTCTTATACTTGATAGTATAGAAAAAGAGGAGTAATTGTTCACTCCTCTTTTAAGGTGTAGCCATTTTGGAGACCCCTTCGGATGTCAAAGATATTGACTTTAAAAAACATCTTCGGAATGTTGTTGTCTTTGAGGTCTCTTTGGTTTAAGGTTATCTGCTTTACCACTTACTATTTCTTCAAAATTTCCTATATTAACATTCCATAAATACCTTGCTATAGTATTCTTACCTATAAATCTAGCTTTCTTTACAGCTAATTTTAATTCCCCCTCTTTAGGTTGACATATAGATATTGCTGTAGTACATACTCTAGCTATATCATCACTATCTGCTATATCTTTTAATTCTGGACATTCATTTTCATTTTCTTCTGTCCCCGTATCTCCTGCCAATCTATTTGCTTGACACATTAATACTATAGGAGTTCTAAACTCTGATGATAGATGTGCCAACTCATCCGTTATTCTCTTATATTTTAACTTAGTATTTTGACTTGGTTTACCATCTTCATTCATTTCGGATAATTGGTCTATGATTACATAATCATAATGTCCTCTTTGTAATATACCTCTTAATTCCCCCACCGTTAATTTCTTATTTCTTAAATGATCTTCAGGAGTTATTATCTCTATCTCCCCCTCATACTTATCTTTATTAGCCATTCTTAAAGACTTATAATCACTTAAATCCTCTTCACTTAAATCATATAACATTAATTTTCTATTTGGAAATCCAAATAGTAATGTATCTAATCTATAGTTTACATGTTCTACTGGAGATTCTCCTGAGTAGTATAATACTCTTCTTCCACTCTTCATTCCCTCTACTGCCATCTTACATGCAACCCAAGATTTACCTTGATTCATTCTAGCAAATACTACACATAATTCTTTAATAGTCCTTAATCCTCCAATCTCTCGGTCTAACGCATCAAATCCTGTAGGCATTATTATATCTTTTCGAGTTACCATATCATGCAATACTTCTACTTGTTCATCAGCTTGTTCTTGATATTTATAACTCTTTACTTTTCCATATATTATATCCGTATGTTCCATACAGAATTTAGCCATTTCCCTCATAGATTCTTCGGGATTTAATTGTACATTATTCATACACTTATTTAACATGTTATTAAAGTCATGGGTATAGAAGTAATCTACTTGCAATTGTCTTGCTAGTATTTCGGGGTCGTTTATATCTAAGCAATCATAAAATTCGCTGTCCCAATCTAATACCGTATCTAATACAGGAGTTTCTCCATGTTCTTCGGTAAATTGTAGTATCTTTACCATTAAATCTTTTTGATTTCCAAACATTTCGGGAGTTAAATTATATTTCTTATATTCATCTAAACTCCTTTCTGATATTAAGAGGTTTATCATTTGTATTGGTGCGTTAGCTATTACGATCTTTGCCATTATTTATCACCTCGCCTATCATGTCCTTCTAGTGAAACTTTAAATCTGCAATTTGTATATATCCTAGAATAAAGAAGGTCTCCCCCAACGATCCTTAATAAATCCTCTCCCATTTTATTTGAAGTATATATTGTAGAAGAATATGATTTAGAATTAGCACGAAAGTTAGTTATATTATACATTACCTCTTGAATATAATCATCAAATGGCTTGAATCCAATATCATCAAATAACAACAAATCACAATTTTTTAACTTGTTAATGTAATCGTTCAATTCCTTTGTATAAGACTTATCATACCTCACTCGACTAAGATAACTAATAAATTCGGGAACACTCACATAAACGACGGTAGGGTTAATAAAATCGGGGTTATTATAAATATATTGCTTTAATAGTTTAATCCCCCAAGAAGTTTTACCTGTACCTGTAATTCTACCTCCAATAAATAAATTTAATCCCTTTTCTACAAACTCATCTATATTGTCTTTAATCTTCCTTAATTGAATAAACGCAGCTTTATCTTTATCATTACCTTGTTCAGGTTTTAACTGTATATCCGAAAACATTAAATCCTCGGGTATATCACTATCTCTAAATTGATACCATATAGTTACATATAATCTAGGGTCTTGTTTTACTAAGTCCGGAAAGGGACAATTATTGTCCCCATTACTTGCAGGTAGTTTCCATTCGTACATTTAGAATACCTCCTCATCATCTACGTTACTTACATCAATATCCATCCAATCTTGGTGTTCCATAGGTACTGTTCCTACTTTACCAGTTAAATCATTCTTATCCTCTTTCTTTTTATTAGGGATGTTATTAACTAAATTATTCATTAACCATTCTACATGAAGATGTCCTGCACCAAATGTTTTACCTTCAGAATAACCTAAATCATCATACTTCTTAAATAAGTCTTGTAAAACATTTTTCTCGTACCACTCTCTATCACCTTCATCATATATATCTAATCCAAACACATCAAAACTTTGTCTTATTTCATAATGAAGTTTATCTTCTTTTATATTACATTTCTTGCCATAATAATTTTCATACTTAACTTTAAATAGATATACTATATCAGTGGTTATTCTTGGTAAAGGTTTTGAATCGTCTTTAAAATATTTATTACCCATATGAACTCCTCCTTGTTCACAAAAAAATCTTATTCTACTGCCATCATACTCAAAGTTTAGTTTAGTATGAAGTAGTTCATTTATTCCTTCTAAAGCACGTTTTATAGATATATTACCATCCTCCGGTCTAGGGGATATTCCCCACATAGAAACAAGTGAATCATAACTATATCCTAAATACGGACTTCCATTCATCATTTGAGTTTCTATAGCTGTATGATTATATAAAATGAATGTGAATATAGTAAGTTCTAAAGGAGTAAGTCCTCCTGCAATCCACTTATATAAATTCCCATGTAGACCTCTCTTATCAAACATTAATACTTCTCTAGTAAATGATTTATTTATCTCTATAGAATATTTCCCATTCTCTTCTGTAATTGTTCTCCCCATTATCATAATCTCTTTATGAGTAGAGGAATATACTCTCTTAACTTTTAAATTTGATATACTATTTAATGTTTCGAATAACTTATCATATTGTGCTTTACTTCTTTTATTATTCCTTACTTTTGTTTTAATTACCTCCCCCGAAATTTCGGGATAACTATTATAAAGTAAAGTCAATTCCTTTTTAGTAAAAGTAACTAAATAAGAGTCATTACCAGTATCTTCTATGTTTCCTAAAAGACTATCAGCATTTCCAAACCTTTCTAAACAATCACACATACTTAAAATGTGAATGCACACATTTTTTAAAGGTATTGTCATTTGAAATCTTTGATTCCCAAGCCATTCCGATAAACCTATATCGAATTGAATAATATTTGTATTATTGTATATTTCCATTAAATCCTCCCCCTACTATTATTATAAAATACTCAAAGGTATATTTGTGTCGTAAAATGGTATATCTATGTCGTAAAAAGGTATATTTATGTCGTATATTATATGGTAATAAGGTATATTTATGTCGTACAAAAGGTATATTTATGTCGTACCCAATTTTTTCCAAGACCCTTAAAACCTAGATATATCAACGGTTAAAAACTTAACAATCCATCTCTTAAATATAATTAAATATATAATATATTAAATATAATAAATAATAATTAGACCTCCCTCTATATTATTCTGTTTTTATTTATACTTATAATATAAAGTATGTATTAAAAATGTTCACTCTTTTATTGAATATTTTATATGTATTTGGATATAATATTAAATGTAGTTATTATATTAATATTAATTCAACCCCGAAAATATCCCTTATAAAAGGACACTTGTTTAAGTGTCCTTTTTTCCTTTTATTTCTTGTTTTTCTTAACCATAAATCTAAATGTTTCCTTTTCGGTAGTACAATCTTTCCCAATGTCTTCGGGGATATATCCATTATAAATAAGACTTTCTAATACCTCTTCATTGATAACCATCTTATATTTAATTGCATTTAAAATCTTATCTTGAGTTTCTTTATCCTCAAAAGTTTGGGCGTATTTTAAAATATTATCTACTAACTTATCTTCATCTACTACATAGGAATAGGATGGCTTATAAGATACTGTATACTCGTCTTTAACTTCTACTTCCTTACCCCTTAATTGAGATATTAATATATCTTTTAATTCTTTTAGTTCGTCCTTGATTTCTTTCTCTCTTAATTTCTTTTTGTAATACCTTTCCACATCTTTCTTAAACATATAAAATTTCCCTCCTAATGTCCTCTCTCCGAGGTTTTTATAATGGGGGCGAATAAGAAGTAGGCTAAAAATAAATCCTCTTAAATCGTCCCCTATCTATTATATAGAAGATAGTAATAAATTGTTCACTATAGATATTCTTTCACGAATGAATCATCTCGATAAACATTTCCTACATATATGAATCCACCATCAAGTTCATTTTGAAGATCATTCATAGTAGCAAAACCATTAAAGAATTTAGGACTAGTTAGTTCTATCCATCCACTAGAATTTATCTTTAATAAATTGTAACTACCTTCTAAGTAAGTAGCTACCCATAAATCATTAGTTCCTAATAATCTAAATGTGTCGCCTGTAATTATTTCTCTATACATTAAAATTCCTCCTCATCTTCATTATAATCGTCTTCCTCATAAACATCTTCAACATTATCTATATCATAAATATCATTATTGCCGGCTAGATTTATATAAGATTTAGCACTTCCCTTAGTTAGGTCTTTTAACATATCTTTACTAATTTTAAATGGCTTACCGTCGTAGAAAATTGGGAAACCACAATCGTATATAATCAACATTCCACATTGAGGTAATTCATTAACTGTAATAGAATCGATAGATATACTTACCTCAACTTCTTCATAGCAATCTTTAATATCTTTATAATATTCTTCATCTTCTTCGGAATCTTCCAAAAAGTCGGGAACTAAAAATTCATAAGATTCATCAGAATTAACAAAATAATTATATAATAAATAAGCAACTTCCTCTATAGATTCCACTAAAGCAACTCTCTTATTTTCTGAATCCTGTATAGCTAGTAGAGAAGTAACTAATCCTACATCTCCAGCATTCATGGCTGTTTTAATTAATTGAGATAAAGAAGATACTGTAGATAATTTATAGTTTTTCATAGCTTTAGAAATTATTCCCTTTCTAAAATCCTGTAAGTGCTTGTACTCCTTATATCTCTTATAAATTACATTAATTAAAGGTGCTAAATCATTTGACATATTATATTCCTCCTTAATAATAAGTTATTTTTACAGGTACTTCACTACCATCATACATTTTCATAGTCTTTACTTCTTGATTTGCAAGACCTTCATTAGTTTCTTGCATTTTTAAATTGTAATCACTTTCTATATTATTAGCTATTATATCAGCTATCTTATCTTGATATTCTAACATTATTGATCTATCGAAATCATTGTTTATAAATCCTATCTCAAGCAATGTACTATTAGCTATCTTCCTATTATAGAATGGAGTTGCTTGGGGAGAATTACGTTTTGTTAACCCAAATTCATCAGATAAGTCATTAAGAATATTATTACTTAAAGACCACTCATTATTACTAAATGCTTCGATACCAGTCCCCGGTTTAACTCCATCATTAGAATTTGCGTGTATAGAAAGATATAACCAATAATCACTATTATTAGCAAGATTAACCCTATCACTTATAGAAGTTGGCTTGTCTAATTCTCTAGTATAAGTTACGGTAAATCCTTTATCAAGTAATTTATCCCCAACTTTTAAAGTTATTTGATTTACTATATCTCTTTCGTTCCACTCTTTATAAGTTGCCCCCTTATCCTTTTCGGTATCACGGTGGGCTAAATCTAAAATAATCTTAGGTTCATTGACAACCTTTGCTTGTACTAATTTACCTCCAAATAAACTTAAACAAATTCCTAATAATAGCGACCCTATTAACTTAGTATACCAGCTCTTTCTCTTAACCATGTTTAATCCTCCTTAACCCTTTCACTCTTAATTACTCTTTCACTAGTTCCTTTCTTTACTATAAACCTATTTTCTAAATCTAAATCCATATAATAATACTCTAAGGGATGTCCCTCACAATGATAACATTGAACAATAAATCTATAGACTTTTCCATACCCATTAAGTTCTACTACATCTACATCTTTTACCCCACTCATATAATCTCCACATACTCCACAAATAGGAACTTTAGTGTCTAAACATTCATCATAAATTAAATCACATTCAATCATTTCAACCTCTCCTTATATCCATTTTATATTAATATTATATGTGTCATGTCCTACCGTTGTGATAATTTCTTTTACTCTTTTTTCGACATTTTCTTTTGCTACATCATAATTCTCTTTTTTCATCATCTCACTAGATATATTTTCTTTAGCTTGTACTACCATAGAGTTATATTCTTCGGGGGTAATAGTAACATCTCCAAAAGCTAAATAACCTTTATCATCTCTATATATAATAGAGTCCTCATTAACAAGTACTTCGGTATCAATATGAACTAAAACCGTTATATTATCACCACTAAATATAACATTACTCATAACATCATCTAAGTCTATTTTGTATCTCGCGGTGGTATTAAGAGTTACTATTTTATCATTTCTAAAAAAGTTATTCTTAAAAATAGTCCCGTGAATAGTCATATCATAATTAACATTTAATTGTAGTACCTCTAAATTATTTATCTTCTCTAGTCCCTTAATAATCAAATTTGAATAATCTACTTTAGTTTCTTGCAACTGTATTTGTCTTTGATAAGTTTCATTTGTAGTCGGTTTGTCCCATTTAGCTAGTCCAACAAAGACACATACTCCCAATAATAGACTAGCAACCAATTTCTTTGTTTTCTTCCCTATCATACCACTTTAATTTAACCTCCATATCTTCTTCTTTAATTTGTCCTATTACCTTAGAGTTTTTAATATTCCTTATTGTATAATCTAAGGACATTGTTCCTGTATAGTAATAGTTTCTTCTACTTGATACCCCTCTAATATAACTTTCTACCGTTCCCTCAAACTCAACTATATCTCCATAACTTGGGTGGAGAGCTGTAAATGTAGGAACACAATCTAACCATAAATGGTCAGCTACAATATTACCTTCTTCATCTCTGATTTCCCTAAATAGGATAGTGTATAAATCTAACCTACTTCCTCTGTAATGATTTCTTTTCCCTACTCTTACCATAATTCCATTAAATCGTCTCCTTTGTCCACAAATCTTTTTTAACTCATTTCTCATTCTAACCACCTCTTTGACTTTTATACTAATATTATATGATAATATTTAAAAATGTTTACTATAAATTTAATTTATTTTTAAATAATTTTGAGGGAGAGGGAGGAATTAAATTCCTCCAATATGTTTCCCTCTTTCTCCCCACTTTTTCCTAGAAGCTATGGCAATAGTTCCATATTCAATACCATCTCTAAACTTTTTAAGATTTCTTATATCTTCTCTAGAGTAATATCTACTTCCTTTTTTATCAAGGTCTCTTCTTGGTTGAGGAAGACATTGATAACCTAATTCTTTTTCATAATCTTCCCAATTTCTAATCGTACTTATACATACTCCAAGTTCTTTAGCAACTTCAGAAATAGTATATAAATCTACTCCGTCTACAATTTTCATTTTGTATCAACCTCTTTTTATTAATATTATATGTGATTCTTAGAAAATAATTCCTACTTTAATAAATTTCTAAATAATTTTTTCAAATCTATTCCAGTATACTTTTGGTCTACCATTGCATCAGATAAATCCTTCTTTAACATTACCGTCTCATGTACTCCTTCATCTATTGTATCATTTGTAATAAGAGTTATTATATTTACAGAACTAGTGGTGCCTATTCTATAGCATCTATCTTCTGCTTGTACCTTACTTGCAAAAGTCCATGGCTCAGATAAAAATATAACATTTTTAGCTTTAGTTAAAGTTAGTCCCGTACCCATAGCACCTATAGTCCCGAATATAACTTTACAATTATTAGTGGATTGAAAGTCTTCCATTATTTTTTGTCTATCCTCTACTTTAACATCTCCTGTAATAAGTTGAGGATTATAAGATTTATCAACTCGCTTTATAGCTTCATTAACTACTTTCGACCAATTACTAAATACTAATACTTTCTCCCCACTTGCTATTATTTCATCTACTAATTCTACCATACGGTCTAACTTAGCACATTTATCTATAGAACTACTAACTAGTTGAGGACACTCTGTTACTTGTCTTAGTCCTGTTAACATAGCTAATGGATTAGGATTAATTTCAAGTATTTCTTCCATATCTTTTACAAGACCTATTCTTACTTCATTATATAGTTTCTTTTGTTCTGGGTACATATCTACATACTCATATTTATAAATTTTTGGGGGAAGGTCTAAAACATTTTCTTTTAATCTTCTCAACATACATGAATCTAATTGTTCTTGTAATTCGTCTAAATGTTTGTACCCTATAATTTGATAACCCCCAAAACCACCTTTTCTACAATAGTAATTCTCAAATTGATACTTAGTATGTTTCTCTACATTAATCCACTTTAATAGATTATATAAATCAATCGGAGAATTCATTAATGGTGTACCTGTTAATAACATTTTATATTTACAAACTACTTTATGAATATTTTTACCTTGGGTAGAGGATATACTCTTAATTCCAAGATGTGGCTCATCTATTATACACATACCTATAATACCTTTCTTACATAAAGTAGTAATTTTATCCACCATATCTTTATTTCTAAATACCTCTATATTAGTAATAATGAAGTATTCTTCTCCTAAGTTATTTAAATCTTCTAGTTTCTCCTTATTACCTTTTATACTCCATTTCTTAGTTTTCTTCCCGAGTCTATCCCCCAAAATTCGGGCGGATTCATAGGTAGCATTCTCAATTTCATGTTTCCAACTATATTGCATACCATTAACACAACATACTATAAGACAATGTTTTACCTCACTCTTTTTATCAATAGCTACACAAATACCTTGGAGTGTCTTTCCTAATCCCATCCCGTCTGCAAGTATAAACTTATTCTTCTTTTTACTATAATCAAGACACTCTTTTTGATGTTGATAAAGTTCATATTTAATCTCCATAATTTATTCCTCCTTACTAACCTAGTAATATTATATGACAATATTTAGAAATTTGCAACAAGGAAAATAAAAAATTTTCCTCGTTTAAAAAAATGGCAATGAACCTATACCTTTGACACCTATAAGTAGAAGAAGAGCCCCTATCAAAAATGTTATCAATCTAAGGAAATTAGTAGATTGTTTAGAAGAATTTTCCATCATAAGTTTATTTTGTTCTAGTATAAGTTTATTACCTTCCTCAATTTTTGTACTAAGAACCTTTTTTACATCTTCAATCTCACGATATAAATTTGTAAGTTGCTTTTGAATATCTAGTATTAATTCGTGGTCGTGAATTTGAGCAGATTCTAGTTCTGATAGTTTTTGTTTCAATTCGTCTTGCTCTTTCTCTAGTTTTGCAATTTTGTCTAATAAATCTTGCAAATTTAAATTATCCACAACCTACACCCCGCAATATTCTTTAGTTATCTTCATCTCCTGAACCTTCAACTAAGTGTCTAAAAGCAGAATGTAGTCCTGTTGCAGCTAATCCAGTAAAAGCACCTCCAATAAATACTGTTAAGTTGAATGTGCCTACATTGAATATGTTTGCGACGATACCAACTGCAGCTAATATAAGTGGGATATATTTATTAGTTATAGGGGTACATGTTTTAATCACATATCCTATAATTAAACATACCGCAGCAACAATAGGTACAAAGTATTCAGTTAGCAAATTAACATCAAACATATAAAATTCCTCCTTATAATCCCAATAATTTTCTCCAAGTATTTTGACCGACGATTCCGTCAGCAGACAATCCCTTAGATTTTTGATATCTTATAACAGCTGATTTAGTATCATTACCAAAGATACCATCAGCAGATATTCCTAATTTCTCTTGTAGTAATCTAGTGATATTTCCCCTAGCACCAATCTTTAATAAAGGACAACCCTTTAATGTTGCAGGGCCTGGAATACCATCTACTTTTTGGTTTGAAAATCCTTGCTTATTACATTCTTCTTGAAGTCTTCTTACCCAACTATCTCCACTAGGTTTTGATGTAGTTGTAGTAGAATTTGTTGGGGCAGAATGTGTTGGTGAAGAATTTGTTGAAGTAGTAGGTACTGTAATACCCCCAATTAAAGTTTTAGCGATAGTTTGACATATATCTTCAAATTTAGCTTTATAGATAGCACAATCAGCTTCACTATCCCCAAAACATACTTCAATTAAAATAGATGGCTTAGTAGTATGTTTTAATACATATAAACCAGTTCTTTCCTTAGGCCCCCTATTAATAAGTCCAGTTACTTTTGATATATTTCTAGACATTTCATCTGCTAACATAAATTGAGAATAATAACATACTTCTACCCCTCTAGCTTTTGAAGTATGATTACAAGCATTAAAATGTATAGAAACATCGACACCTTGGGAGTGACTATTATGAAAATTAACAATATTAGCTAAGTTTTGGGAACTAGAACTAGCCATGTCATGATACTTATAACAAGATTTACCACTAGCTTTTACAATATCATATACTCTATCAACTACTCTTCTAGCTTCTGTAACTTCATTAATTATATCGGACATTCCTTGGCAATTTATAGAATGTCCAGAACTAATTACAACGGTATCATATGCCATATTAATACCTCCTATTCTTCATAGAATATAATTCCTTGGAGTTCTCCTCCAATACATATTCTAGGTCTTGTATTATCATCTAAAATTTCAAGCTTCTCTTTGCTACATTTTACCACTTTATAATCTTCTTCTTTTCCGATACTTTTCATAGCACTTTCTACATAGACTTGATTATTTCCTACAACACTATCTAATATATAGAATATCATACACCTACTACCTCCTTATAAAATAAAACGGGCGGGAAATATCCCACCCTAAAATACTATTCTACGTTTGCAAGTAATTCTCTTACTTGTTCTCTATATCTAGCAGGTACTTGTTCTATAGTCTTTAATCCACGTTGTACCATAACAACATAAAGTTCAACCATTTTATTTACCTCCTTATTTAATAATTCGCTAAGTTGTTCTGAACTTTCCATAGACATTACAACCTCCTCACTAACACTAATAAGAGGGTCTAACATCATGAAAACTTCATCAATAGCACATAGCATTACATCAGTTAGTGCTTCATGTTTTTCATCACTATCTGTTATTGCCTCCATAATTATATTATCAATTTCTCCACTCATAAGTTGTGTTTCATTTAAGGCTGATGTTTCTTTTTGTAAACTAGAAACAGATGATTGTAAATCATCTGTCCTAGCTTTAAGTTCATTTATATCTGGATTTTCTTCTTTAACAAAGTGCTTCCATATTTCTCTTCCCACTTCTTCATAGTTATCGGGGGAATCGTTTTTTCCTAAATATATTACTTCACTAAAGAAGTCTCTACTCGAATTAGTTATTCTCTTGTCCTTATCGGCTAGAATTCTAACCATTCCATCTAGATTCTCTATTATCATACCACAGTCCACCCCTTATCTGTTGCAATCTTTATTTGTGCTGATGTCAATTTAGCTAAGTTTGTTGAACCTAATGTTAATTTTTTTGTTGTTGTAGTAGTTTTCAATGCATTTATAATTGACATTAGTGATTCGACAGTTAGTAGAGGAAACCAAGAAAAGTTCATATCACAGTTAATATTTTTAAATGATTTAAAATTAGTTAATTTAAAGGATTTTCCAGCGAAGCTTCCTTGAGCAGTTACATTACTTATATCCCAAGACTCTAAATCTAAATCTACTAGTTCTGGACACTCATATAAAAACGTTGCTAGGCCAGTTAAATTAGAAACGTTAGCATTTTTAGATACTAAACTTTTTAATTTTCCCATACTTCTACATAGGTCGTAAAAGCTTCCTGTAGCACCGCAACCTAATATGTTTAAATTGGAAAGGTCTACCGTCTCAACATTAGGACAACCGTAGATATAAGAAGCCCATGCTGTACCAAAACCTGTAACTCTACTAGTATCAAGTCCAGACACATCTAAATTTTTTATATTAGGCATTGATTGGAATGTTTTAAGATAATTATGTGCTGATAGCATTATTCCAGATAAACCACTAAGTTCAGTAACACCACAGTTATAGAATGCTTCTGCCATATAAACAGGTTCACTTCTATTTAGATTAGATAAATCTATCGGTATAGCTAAATTAGGAGTATCGCCAAATATATTCCATAAGTCTGTAACCTTACTTAAATTAGCATCATTAAAACCTATTATATTAGTTAAAGCGGTGTCTCTAGCGAACATTTGTCTAATTCTAGTTGCCTCACTAAAATCTACTCCACTTATATCGATTGTTGTTACCTTACTGCACATAAGATAAACTTTCCATAAATCTTTAGGTTTAGCAGTAGATGCTAACAAAGTTCTTAGTGGAGGAACGGTTAATAATTCTTTACAGTTAGCAAACATACCTGCAATTTTATAATTGCTTGAAAAGTCTGCCGTATCCAATCCGAGAATAGTAGTCAAAGCAGTTGCATCGGTGAATAAATAATCACCATCAGTTATAGTACTTCCTGCTATATTGATTGTTGTTACCTTAGGGGAATTCAACCAAGTATCTTTTCCTACACCATTTATAGTACAGTTAGTCAAATCCACTCTCTCTAAAGCAGGAGCATTATGGAATATATATGATGGACTGTTTAGTATAGCTCTATCTAAATGAACAGTTTGTAATTTAGACCATTCTCTAAAATGACTCATGCCTATTTGTGTTCCTATTGGAACTTGTACAACCTTAGTACCAGCAGAACGTAGTGAGGAGTTACCACTAGCAGGAGTATAGTTTCCATGTAATATGGTTTGATTAGTATTTATCGTTGCATCAGCATATTTAACTTTTATTGCATAAGTACCAGAAGTAGAGTAAGTGTGGATTTTTTGATTACTGTCTGAAGTTCCATCTCCCCAACTAGTTTTAAGTATATTTGATAATCCTCCATAAGTGTCGTTAAACTGAAAAGTTAACGCATCTGAAGGAATTTCAACAACTACTATTGCTGTATTGTTAACACTAAATCCATAACCTCCCCAAGTTTCAGGTACTTCGTCTAGTCCTTCGCTATATTCATTATAAATTACATTTTCCCCATCTATATGAGTAATACCTGTACATCCGGCATAACAATCAGTAGAAGTAATTGTGCTATCATAAGAGTTATTCCAGTTACTATGAACATGTGTCATAGAAGTACAATCTTTAAAAGCATTTTCACAATTAGTAATGTGAGAAGGGAGTATAACATCTTCAGTTAATCCTTTTATATTTCTAAATCCGTTAGATATATCCGTAACATTTGGGCCTAACTCTAATTCAGTAAATTTTACAATGGAATCACATCCAGCAAATAGAGAATAAAATAGGTCAGAACTTCCTCCATTATCTTTTCTTACAACCCCTGTATCATCATCCCTTATTCTAAGACAATCGCAATTTATATACATTCCATCAGTATTAGATATTCTAGTACCATGGGATGTAGGATATTTAAATGCATATCTACAATTAAGAGGAACTCTACAATTAGAACCCAGTTTAAAATTTCTTAATGTAGTAAGCTTCTCATTACCTATAAATATTTCGCTTATATCACTTAAACTCGCTTCTTCCATTTTATTAAACATTGTTATTTCGGTTAATTTCGTACAGGTCGAAAAACATCCACTTAAATTAGTAAGTTTATCCGATACCGTAACATTACTTAAATCTAAAGAAACTGCAGCTATTCTACGAAAAGTGGATTGCATTGTTATAACATTTGAAAAATCACTAGCAGAATTAAATGTTATAGAATTTAAAGAAGTACATTCATTAAATAAACTATTAAGATTATTACATGTGTTTGTAATAGTAAGATTATTACAAGTGGTTAAAGTAGTACAATTTTTAAATTTAACTGCACTATTCTTAATAGTAACATTATTAGCAGTAGTAATAGGACAATCTTTAATCCAATCGGTTGCAGAAGTAACTCCACTACCAATAGTAAGACCACTAATATCAGTAATTCCTATTCCATTGAACATATTGTCTATGTTAGTAACAGTATCAGGTATAGTACAATTAGTTAATTTAGTAATTCCACTACATCCATCAGTTATAAACGGGTTTGTTATATAGCAATTTATAAGTTCTACATCATTAGCTCCTTTACAAAATCTAAACATATTTCCTAAGTAGCTAGACTTTAAATTACGTACTATTTTTAAATTTGTACATTGGTCAAATATTTGCTGAACGTAAAAACTTCCGAATGCTTCATCTGGGAATATAACTTCTTTAATATAAGGATTATCACTAAACATTGCAATAGCAGTCGCACCTGATAACGTGCTTGTAGTAATTCCTAAATCTTCGTATAGTCTTACAATACCATTTGTATTTTTACCTATAGATGTATTTTTAAACAAATAGTTACAATAACCAAATTTAGGGGGGTTGACAAAATTAACATCTACTAAATTAGTACACCTAGCAAACATATCAACTACATTTATACCATCTAAAGATGTAATTAATTTTAAATTTTTGGCTGATACTAAACTAGTACAATCGGTAAACATTATAACGGACTTTTTATAATTATTATCGGTAGTCTTAAAAAATGATTTAATAGTAAGATTATTAGCATATACAAGTGGAACATCTTTAATACAGTCGGTAGCAGTAGTTATTCCACTACCAAAAGTCATTCCGCTTATATCGGTAATTCCAGTACAACCACTATACATTTCACTAATATCCGTTACAGTATCTACTATAGTAGTTATAGGATTTATAGTAATTTTTGAACAGCCTTTAAAAGCTCTAGCTAAAGAAGTTGTAGCATTAAATGTACAATTATTTATATTAGCTAGATTAATACAACCATTAAATAAATCGCTTAAATCTCCCCCACTAATATTTACACCATTGAGAGTTTTTAATGTAGTACAATTTGTAAGTTTTACATGATCATTTGATATTGTAGTGTCGTGTAATGCCTCTAAATTTGGTGGATACCAATTATCTCCAGCTGTTATATTAGAACTAAAATTCATACCTAATTCAGTTAACATGTAACAACCCTTAAATAAATTAGAAACATTGGTACAAGAAGTTGGAAGTTCAAAACCACTTAAACTACTAAGACTAGTACAACCATCAAAAGTACCACTAACATCAGTAACATTAGGTATTCTAAGAGTATTAATAGTAGTTAATTTATTACAACCTTTAAATAAACCACTAATACTACCTCTAACATTTACTATCATATTATTTATAACAGTTAAAGGACATTTATTAAACATACCTTCAACACTTGTTACATTACTAGGAATAACTAAGGAATTTAACTCCTTAATGTTAGGACATTCGGCGAATGTGTAATTCATGGAAGAACTCTCGCCCATATTAATTTCTTCAAGTATATCAACACTATTTATAGTAGTTCTATAGAAACAATAATTTAAGTTAGTAATACTAGATACTTTAGTAAGTAACTTATTTATAGCATCGTTTGTACTAAATGTAGAATTATAGAAACAATAACTTAAATCAGTTTGTGGTAAATTATTATTACAAATAATTTCTAACTTATCCAAGTCAACACCATCAAAGAACTTAGCTAATGATTCAGTATAATTACTTAAATCAAGTGTTCCAACTGGTTGTAAATACTTATAAGTTTCCCCATCTCTATTTAAGTTAAAGTGGGGGTTAACTGTAGTAGGAGATAACTTAAAATTAATAGCTTTAGGAATATTAACTAAAGCGCCTAAATCTATATTTTTTAAATTCATTCCTAAGAAATCAATACCACTATAAGTAGAATCAACGTGAGTAACAATAGGAGTTGTTGCTTGAGTATCTACATTACATTGAGAAGAAACCCAAATGTTTTCTATAGTAGAATAACCACTTCCATATTCGCTAGTAAAGAACATTGATTCTAAGTTTATTGGAACTACTAAAGTCTTAATTCCTTTTAATACACAATTTGATGTTATAGAATTAAGTTTAAATAATCCCCCGAAATTCAAAATCGCGTCGTCAGCAAAAGTAATTTCATAATCATTACTAGTACAATTCAATTCAATAGTACCTAGTTTAGGACAGTTAGACATACCTATATACTTAATAGTAGAAGTTTCCCCTACAGGTAATAGATTATTAAATCCAACTTCTTCCAAGTTATACATATTCTCGATAGTAACATTTTGAAGTCGGTGGAAACCATCAAATTTCAAAGAAGCTAAATCAAGAGAATTTCTAATAGTAAGATTATTAACATAAACCATACTAGCAAAAGAACTAGCAATAGTCGTATCACTACTAGTATTTAATTTTGTAATACTAGGACATTCTTGAATACTTATAGTATATAAAGATGTAGGTATTTCCTTTCCACCTTCGCCATAAGGCAATCCTATTAGTTCCAATAGTCTTTGTTTAACTAAATTAATACTTTGAATTGATTTTGGGTAATAAATTTCAGTTAAACTACCACCACTAGTATTAAGTTGAACTTCGGTTAAATGTGTATTATATACATTACAATATCTTAAATATTTACAATTAGATAAATTAAGAGATGAACCTGTAGCTGTAACAGTACCTAAAGCAGTACAGTTTTCAAGATTAATACTTCTCAAGAATTTATTATTAGTAACATTGATATTATAAAGTTCGCTAGAATGTATTTCTACATTAGTAAGTTTTACTGCATTAGAAAGTATACAAGAACTAGGATTTAAATTACTTAAATTATCTAATCTCTTAATATACTTAGCATGATAAATGATAACTTCTTGGTCAGTTGAAGTTGTAGAAGAGTAGTTAAATGTTTTAGTTTCGCCCCTCTTTAACTTAAATGTTTGAGTACCACCTGTAGCATTAGACCATTTAACACTAAAATAAAGTGGGATATAAGGAGTAACTTCAAAAGAAACTTTTCCTGTTTTATTCATACGAATAGTAACTTGGTCTTCTTGAGAAGTGAAATAACCTAACATACTATCTACATATGCAATTCTTTCTCTTAACCATCTTCTTATTTGATGTTCTTTACTACCATGACAACAATAAGTATATAAAGAACCAAAATCCAAATATTTAACTTGGGCATCATCATTATACATTTTTGCAGGTATCTTACTTATTTGTTCACCGTATATATAACGCATAAGATTATCTAAAGTAAAACTACCTTGTCTCATCTTAGCCCATTCTTCTTTTAACTCTGTATTAAAGTAATTCCATACTTTAGACCATAGATTTGAGTTAGAAGTATTGTATGAACCAGATTCAATTTCGACATCTGGCTCGATTGTCAAATACCCGCTATTATCGATACCTAATACTGTATCAAGATCGTAAAATGTTGGGTACCAAACTTGACCGTCAATTGTCATGATTTTTAAGTTTTTACCCAATGAGTCGACAGCGCCTATCATTAAAACAGTTAATAAATATCTAAATAAATATTCTTTGTTAAAATGTTCGCTAATCATTTCTCTGAATAAGTCTTGTTCCGCTACTGATACCCATTCTACAAGAGTTTTAATTTCACTATAGCTATCACTATCAGTTGTTCTATTACCATAAATTAAATTAAAATCTCTCTTATAATATTCTAATTCACTTACATTGGCACTACTTTCTGCATTATCCCCATAACGATAGAAAGCTCCGGCAGAAGTATTTGAGTTAGAATTTATTTCATATACTAACATATTAGGATATTTATTATAATCATAACCATAAGATTTATAAGAATATCTATCGTGGTTAAAATTATAAACTCCCAAGTATTCCCCGTTTACATATACTTCGATAGGGAAACCGTTAATTGTTGTACGACAATCACTATCAGCTAATTGCATAGGAGTTTTAGTATCATACACACAATCATTAATAAATTTAGCTATACCGGTATTATTAGCATGTGAGGATTCTACGTAGTCAGCCTTGAGGCAGAATACATTTTCGGGTTTACTACCACTACCATAAGGATTATATAACATATCTGCACCGTATTCATCTTTAAGGAAAATAGTGTAGTTATGTCTTACGTATTGTAAAGAAGAAGTACCTTGTATACGTACTGGGTTGTTTTGAATACCTGTATTAAAAGATTGACCGTACTTTTCTTCATTAGGAGATACATATTCAATCTTCATAGGAACAGTTTGAGAAGCTGTCATATTAGTAGTATCACCAGTTAAATACATCTTAGGTAAAGTTGTATTATTATAATTGAAATTATATTCTTCTTCTTGCTTTGTTAAATCTTTTATATTTGCTAAATGGTTTTGTAATACTTGGTCAGAAGTTAATGCGTGATCATAAACTCTAAATCTCTTAATATTATTAGTACCACAATTTTTACCCTTAGTACTATTTAAATAAATATTAGAACTTAGAGAAAAATCTTCATATACTTTATTAACACCAGCACCACTATCAGATAAGAACATAATACGAGAAAGAACCCCGTTTATATAAGTTTTCATAAACTTATTAGTTCTATCTAATACCCAAGTTAAATGTATTTCTCCACTTTCATCATCTATATTAATTTTACCAGCACTAGTACCACTACTTGCAGAAGACACAATTCCGTTAAGTATATCAGCATATAATCCTTTAAATGGTTTTATTTCTGCAGTACTGGTATCGTCAGTAATTTCAGTATAATCTAATACTCTACAATCCTCTATACCACTATTAATAGGTTCATAGATAATATCTATAGTAGAGCCTGTAATAGCATTTCTTTCCCAAGGACTCCATTCTATTACAGCATAAGCATCATTATCGCATACCAACACATCATTAACGAATCCGTTAGTACCATAGTTGAAGTTTATTAATTTAGCATCATGTCCATTTCCGCTATTATCTTTCCAAAGATTATCAACCAATACATCATCATCATCATTAGATTTACCTATAGCATTTAAATCACAAATTAACCCCGAAGTATAATCTTCTACTGGAGTATATTCTCCCATAACTACCTTTACAGTTAATGTAATGGATTTATCTTCAGAATAATCGAGACTTACTGCTTGGATAGTAAGTGTGTGAGTCCCTTCAGATAATGATTGTATAGTCCAATAATAACTACCTACTGTCAATTTTTGAGTCTTAACAGTTTTATCATCTATCTTCAAAGATACATTAAATTCTTCAGTAGATTGTTTTGATAATCTATAGTTAACACTAATAGGAACACCATAAGTATAATCTTTAGTTTGGTCAAAGGAAGAAGATAGATATAATTCAGTAGTAGATACAATAACTAAGTTAAAACTCAAAGTCTTAGATGTATACTTACCTACAGTAGCATACATTTTAACTACGTGAGTACCTAAACCTAAATCAGCTGCGGCAATATCTATAAAATTACCTCCGTTAACAGCTGTATAAGTAGTAACATTATTATCAATATCTAAAGTAAGAGTTATAGTTTCCTTTATACCAGTATCTATATTATAATCTATTCTTATAGTATCAGTTATACCATAGTCTGCTTCATAGTCAAATGTAGTAGTTAACTCTATCCCACCAGCAACTACAGTCCAACTTAATTGGTTAGATACTATACCAGCTCTATCTTTAGCATAGATAGCAACTATATTTTCAGTCTGAGAAGTTAAAAATTGACCATTGACTCTAACATTATTATTACCTTGTTTAAGTCCTGTAGTATCTACTTGTATATTATTTACTAAAATATACGCAGTACCATTACCTTTGTTAGGAGAACTAAAGAAAATAGGAATAGTTACATCATTACCCTTATCTATAGCTGTATCTGTAAAAGTAGAAGTTATTGTAGGAACAGCTGTTCCACCACCTCCACCTCCATTAACCTTTAGCCATTCAATATCCTCTTGAGCAGTTGTCATATCAGATTGGAGATTAGTTACTTTAGTTTGAAGATTTCCTATTTTATTTGAATTAGCTTGTATTGTAGCTTCTAATTTAGTAACATCTGCATTAGCTTTAACTCCATTAGCTAATTCTCGTAAAGCACCTTCAACGTTGTCAGATTCAAAATTACCTTGTTGGTCGGTGATTTTGGTTTCTATAGCTTTTTGACCTGTAACCCAATTTCCGTTCTCGTCTTGGTATCTTATTGCCAAAGTATTCACCTTCCTTGTATAAAAATAAGGAGTATCGGATTAAATTCCCATACTCCTACTTTACTTAGTCTATCAATTAAGATAGCTAAGAGTTATTCTTAAATTAAGCCCTATCTGATTTATTAATTGTTAAAGTATCAAGTAATGTCCTAGTCATAGTTAAATCTTTAATTTCAGGTGAGTAAGGATAAGATTTTCCGTTATATTCTTTAGTTAATTTAGCCCCTTGAATTTGATAGAAGTTAAGAGTTATTGACTCAGCACTAATATCTATAGTTAGATATCCAGGTAATTTAGTAATGTTATGAACCTCATTCCACCAAACTCTACCATCACTATGTCCATTAGCATTCTTATCATAGCCATCAACAGCGTCTGTAGGGAAAGTAGTAATGTGAGTTTCCTTACCACTATTCTTCCAACCTGTAGAAGGACACATTACATAATAAGTTCCATTAGCTTTGTCGGCTGTATGGTTAATTCCCTTACCACCACTAACGTTTTTAGAGTTATTTTCATCTACATAATCTGTTGTAGCTTTTTTAGGAAAATCATAATAAGTGTTATATGGTTCAAATACTCCAGCTTCAGTTACTTCTGGGTAACCACTATATACAGGAATACTTCTAGTATATAAATGATTATGTCCGCATAATACTAATGGTATTTTATGTTTTTCAAATACACTAGTAAATACTTGACATCTCTTAGTTCTTACACAAGTAAATGGACTTAAATGCATATATACGATAGTCCAGTCTGGATTAGTTGTTCTATTAGATAGGTAATTCTCTAACCATTGTGCTTGGGCTAACAAGAAAGCATCTGTTGATTGATGACTTCCTAAAGTACCATAACCAGATACATAGTCGTAGTCGGTATTACTATTTAAGCAAATGAATTCTGTTTTACCAACCATAAAGTGATAAACACTATTTGCCCATTGATTTTCATTAGTAAAGAAGTTAGCGAAACATTGTCCGTACATCTTATTTAATAAGTCATTGTTACCCATACACGCCATTATAGGTCTTTCATAATTATATCCTTCTAGAGAATTAAACCACCAATAGTATTCAGGTCTTCTTCTACCATTCTGACTAATATCTCCAGTATCTAAATAGAAATCAAATTCACTTAGTTTTATATCGCTAGATTGAGTTTCACTATGCCAATTATTTTTTATTCCTTGGAACACATTTCTAAATGTATTCATTTCTTCTTCTGTCCATGATTGTACATCAGACATCCAAAGAACTTTTAAATTACTAGCACTTCTATCTATTACATTAAACTCATGAGTGTCGCTCCAATAACCTTCAGCACCTACTTGGTATTCATAAGTTTTACCATATTGGAATCCCTTGATGATAGCAGAGTGTTTTGAAACAGTAACATCTGGATGTTGTAATATAGAAGTATTTGCTTTTACTATAGTATAGTCATCAGTACCCTTTTCTCTATATTTAACATACCCTTGTTTCATTACTTTAGATTGCCATGTAAATGTCCTAGTTGTATCAGCTTCTCCGTAGCCTAATATAAATGCATTAGGTGCGTTTTCATTAATAGGGTCTTTAGATACAAACATGTCCCAATGACCTTCTTTAGAAGTACGAGGTCTATATTTTTCAACTTCACATGTACTATAATCTATAATCTCACAGTCAGAAGCATTATCTCCAGTACCATTTGAATATCCAGATATATCTAGAGCCTTACCACCATTGTAAAAGTCAATTCTTCTACAAGCACAGTTCTTAGACATTCCAAACTTATAATTTTTCTCATATGCACTTACAGTATCTGAAGTTGTATTTGTTCCTCCACAACCCATTAAGTCAACATATGCTAAAGAGAAAGTTGTTGCACCACCAATATCTGTTGTGCTTCTTAATGGGTTTGTGTCAGGAGTAACATCTCCTATAGATACATATACACTCATACCATTATTAGCAAACTTCTTAGGCTTTCCGTTAGAATCTCTAAATTCTAAGTCAAAATCCTCTATCTTTAAACGACAATCATCTTTAAATACTGAATTGTGTTGGGCACCTCTAACTAGGTAAGAAGAATATGGGGGAATTATTCCAACTAATTCTTGTTTTTCCCAAGCAGATGTACCACTCTTATACCATAAATATAATCCCTTTAAGTTTAATTCATTGCCACTTAAATTATATAATTCAATAAAAGAGTGAGATACTGCAGTACCAGTAAGTAAATCTCCTCCACCCCACATTTGATTTATAATTAAAGCTTGATATTTATCATTTGTATTATCACTAGTAGAAGGAGGAGTAGCAGTATAAGCTTCTTCTTTTATAGCATATAAATTACCTAAATAATCTACTCCAACTCTATATTTATTACCATCTTTTGCAGTAACTGTCATATATTCATCAGTTACATTGTCAACACCTTTAATAGCACTTACGTTAACAGTATAACTTGAAGTACCATCGTATACTAATATTTTATCGGTATCACTAGCAGTTAATTTTTGAGTGGCATCATACCACTTCTTTCTTAAATCAGCCATTTATATATCCTCCTATTAATTAGTTTTTTCGAAACACATTATAGCTTCGTCTTCAAACGTTAAAGTATTAAGGTTTTCATCTACTAATATGGTATCTGAGGTACTAGTAGATTTACCTATATCAAAACACATTATAGAGCCATCTTCGAATGTTAATAAGCTACCATCTTCAAATGTCATTAATGTGTCATTCGTAGTAGAAATAGGTTCATCTATATCGAAACACATAATTGAACCATCTTCGAATGTAAGTAAACTTCCGTCCTCAAATGTCATTAAAGTAGCATTAGTAGTAGAAGGTTTATCTGGAGTAGGGGGGTTGTCTGGAGTAGTTCCACCTCCACCATTAGCTTTGAGATATTCAACTTCCTTTTCTAATTGTACCACTCTATTTGTAAGAGAACTTATTATATTTTTAAACTCGTTTATAACAGCACTAGAAAAGGTTTCATCTAAAACTTCATCACTTATATCTATCCAAAGTTTATAACCTTCTTCGGTAGGAGGTTGAGTACCTATCCAAATATTGTTAGATTCAACAACTTCCCCTCCCCCACCACCGGTTTTAAGTTCATTCCAAGTATTTAAGTCATCGTTTAGTTTATATATCTTATCTCCTAAAACATAGCATAACATTCCGGGTTGGCGTCTGCCTCTAGGAATTTTATCTCGTTCTTCTATACTAGCTACACTATAGTAACCACCCTTTATATCATTCGCTTCTACAATAGGAAATTCTCCGTTATTTTTGGGTTTAATAGTAGAAATTAACTCTATAGCCATTTAATCACCCCACAACTACCGTAGTATTTCCAAGATTACTATAATCACTCTTGTAAATGTCGTAAGATTCAACATATCCTGAAGGATTAGTATAATCTATTGTATCAACTTTTGCAAAACCTCCAGTAAACCCTCCTACGGTAAAAGAAGGAGTTCCAAACCTAGTAGGGATTGCAAAGAAAATATATTGACCTTGCCCACAAGTTGTTGTAAATGTACCAGTTCGTCCATTGGTGAGGACTTTTGTTAAGGATTGGATAAAATTACTATCATAACTAGAAACCTCCTTAGAACCGTAATATTTACCATTTAAGAAGGTGATACTTAAACTCTTGAATAGATTACTCTTTCCATCACTAGCGGTTAATGTATAAGAAGTATTAGAGGTTACATTATCAAAATTCTTAGTTCTTACATCAACATCTAAAGATTCTCCGTTTAAAGATTGAGAAGTAGGGGGTTTATTGTAATCCCAATTAAGTTGTATTCTAGCCACATTACTTCCAATCTCGGCTGTACTTTGAGTTATTGTATATTTAGTAGTAGCTATAACTTGATAAGTAAGTTCCTCTACAACCCCTAGTAAATAGTCTATATTAGATTCGGTACAATCCATTCTTGTTTCGTGAGCTTCTTTGATAGAGTCTACATAAGATATATTAGCTTTTAATCTTAGAGTTTCATCTGTAGTTTCTGAATATTCTAATAAAGCTTGTGCTGTAGTTATTGAAGTATCATATGCATCTTGAGCATTCTTTTCTATATTTGGAATCTTCTCTATATTATCTAATTGAGAAGTGTTTAATCCACTTCCACCAACTTCGATAGTTTTCATAAGTACTCCGTTAGCATAGAACTCTAGATAAGGAGTTATAGTGCCATCAGAAGATTGTTGTTGTTTTATTAGAACATCATCATATTTTATAGTTTTTAGTTCTTGAACTACTTGTCCTAATTGAGTATCTTCCAAAGTACCTAATTGTTTTAAATCTAGTGTCCCACTAGAAGTTTCATATACAATATATCCGTTCCCATTTGCAGCAACAACCATATTTTTAGGACAAGTGGGGTCTTTAAGATATTCTCTCAATTCTTCTTCACTATCCCAACTCATAGTAGGGTCTAGAGTACCTTGAAACAGTCTTTTAAATTGTTTAGTAGCACTTAAAACTTCTGCCAAATTAATCCTCCCCCTTTCTATACTGTTAGTGTAAATGTTGCTTTAGACCCAAAAGGAACTAAAGGTATATAATAATAAACGGCATAAGTTTCTGGGTTAAGACCACTTAAATCTGGAATATCTAAAGTAGTATAACTAAATATACTCTTACTATTATCATCGTTTAAATCTTCATATCGTATTTTAGTACATTCCCCAAGAGTTAAAGGATATGCAAAAACTACTAAAGTAGAATCTTTGTTAGTAGTAACTTTAATTTGTTCTCCCTTAGTAATCCCTAATTTATACGGAGTTTTAGCACGGATATATGATACAGAAGGTATTTCATTAGAAACATCACAAAAACCAAAACAAGGTCTTAAAGCTTTTATTGTAAGTCTAGCAGATAACATACCCTCTTGAATATTTCCAGGCGAAGGGTCTCCTAAATTATCATTTTTTACCGGCCCTGCAGAATAATATACTGTTGCAACATACTCCCTATCTTTATTCATAACAGCTTTAATAAGAGATGTTTGAGTAGATGTACTAATTATAGTACCATCTTGTGCTATAGAACAACTAGAAATACCTCCAGAGTCATTTTGGACAAAGTTAATTTTTAAAGTAGGGGAAATTGTAGCACCTATTTCACAACTAGTTACGGTAGACGAAAAACTCATAGTAGGTAACTTATATTTATATAATGTTCTATTGGTTAGCATATCTTTTATTATATCTAATGCAGATACTCCTGAATTATAAACTTTTCCATCTACAGCATCTCCATAAGATGTTCCCCTTACCGTAAAAGCTTCTTTAAGTATATTTTTCTCAATACCATTTTCTATATTATTAAGTTTTGCAGATGTAACATAATCTCCTGTTTGCCAATATACTCTTACATATTTTCCATCTAATACATAGTCGGAGGGCGCAGCTAAGTTAAAATCAGCTTTAGCGAAATCAGCCCTAGCATAAGTAACTTCTTCCTCTTTATCTTCTCCGTCGGCAATTAGAGGACGGACAAAGAAATCAAATGGGGGGATAGATATTCTATTACCGTTTTCATCATATAAATGAATTTGGACACTATAAGTACCTATTTCTGCTAACTCGTCTGTCATAGACCCAGTAATAGTAAATACAATTTCATCATTCTCGACTTCTAAAGTATCTACATCAAAATAATTACGTTTATCGGGCTTTAAAACTCTAGCACTAGCTTTTCTTACCGGAGTAGTTAGAGTTTCAATTAAATACGAGAAATTAACTAATTGAATGTGTAAATCAATACCTCTATCATTACGATATACAAATATTTTACTATCTAAAGAAGCTTTACTTCCGTTAATAGTAAGTATTACTTCTCTTTTAATAGCCATTTATTATAACCTCCTTACTCTAATAATTTCTTTACTTCAAAAGTAAAAGGAGGAATTGTTATCCTATTTGCATCATCCCCGTCTCCATCATATAAGTGAAATTGAATCTTATATTCTCCAATATCACTTAACTCGTCCGTAAAATCTTTAGTTATAGTAAATTTTAAATAACCTTCAGATGTAACAGGAAATGGTTCTCTTTCAAATATTTCTCCATTCGGTCTTAAAACAGTAGCACTAGCATAAGCACCACTAGCAAGTTCTCGAGTAATATTTATTTCATTTTTTATTTTGAAATTAAACTGATTTAAAGTAAAATAAAAATCTACCCCAAAATCTCCTTGATAGATGAATACTTTTTCACTAGGAGAAGCCTTTGTCTGTTTTATGGTAACAGTAATATTTTTTGAAATAGCCACGATAACACTCCTTTCTATAGTCTCATTATATTTAGATTACCTTATAAAATAAAAAAGAGTTAATGCCATATTAATATAGCATTAACTACTCTCATTATTCCATACATTCTGCTAATTCTGCAATTGCTTTCATTAGCATTTCATTTTCTTTTTTCAATGATTCTAGTTCAGTAAATAATGCACTTGAAGTTTCGTTTATACTTCCTAGACAATCGTTCCTAAAAGCTTGTATCGCAGCTTCATATTGTGCTTTATTGTTATTATAAATAACCTCATTGAATATTTGTGGAGCAGGTAACTCCCACATACCATTATCTCTTTTTACGCAATAAACAGTCATAATTAATACTTGTTCATTGTTTACCATATCATATTCATATATAGAAAATCTTCTCTCATCTAAACTTCCATATTGTGTAATCACAATAATAACCTCCTTTAAGGAGGGGGAATATATCCCC